>Ga0208403_100008_pt1 | contig 247001 bp, 248 predicted proteins | sample LakWasM122_LOW14_2_FD_183934 | JGI IMG/M metagenome (GOLD analysis project Ga0208403, IMG submission 183934) | Freshwater sediment methanotrophic microbial communities from Lake Washington under simulated oxygen tension - Sediment Metagenome... | ecosystem: Environmental > Aquatic > Freshwater...
ATATCCCAAACCATTGTGGATGACTTGAACTGGGAGCCGGATGGTGTAACGCTCCAAGTCCGGTTCTGCGAGGGCGGCGGCGTGTAAGCGCTGTTGCTACTCTCCCATTGTGCATTTTTCGAAAATAAAAACCAGATCATGCTCAATAAGAGATACTTTTTTGTTCATGTGAATCAATAGAAAGCAGTGCTGTTGATTTTGTTGTTTTCCATCCCGTCATCTGAGTAATAACTGGGGTCAGAGTAAACTTAGATTGTAATAACTGGGGTCAGAGTAAACTTAGATTGAGATTGACTTTGCTCAGCCCCAATTATTCCAGTCGATCTGTCTAACCCTGTTCCAGAGCAAGACTGCCTCTGTAATAACAGCCCTCCTGTTCACGTAAGCTCAACCAACAATTCACCCGCTGCAAGTTTTTCTTCGATGAGGGGTAACAGTCGTTCAAACCACTCCAGTAATTCTTTACGTCGAGTATTACCCACTCTTACCCAAATCAACGGTACTGGATGCTCATCCGCACCGTGCAAAATTACAAAGTCTTCATCTTTACTGATAATGATGCTTTTACTCTGCTTAGCCCAGATCCAAATATCTCTATCCGGTGTCTCCATCATGCTTAAATCAGCAACATGCTTAGATTCATGCCCATGCTGCTGTAACATCCGCGCCAAGGCTATGGGCAACTGAGCGTCGACCAAAAATCGCACTTTAAGCGACACTCAAAATTGGGTGATCCATCAAATGCGCGGCGTATTCGAGGGAGGCCGTAATATCAGCAGCCTCAAGATAGGGGTAGTCCTCTAAAATCTCTTCCTTACTGGCTCCGGACGCCAATAAATCCAATATATCTTTTACTCTAATGCGCATATGGCGGATGCAAGGACGACCGCCGCATATTTGTGTGTCAATAGTAATTCTGCTCAATTCAGACATTTTGATTATCTCTTTATGCGGGTGCTTTATTTGAAATACCAGCTAACGTGCGCAATAACTGGGGTCAGAGTAAACTTAAATCATTCATCCAATAACTGGGGTCAGAGTAAACTTAAATCATTCATCTGCCGTTGTCTTCCTCCAGCCAACGGGCCGCCCCATCTTTTTAGAATTTAAGTTTACTCTGACCCCGGTTATTTCTACTCTGACCCCGGTTATTTCCCCGGTTATTTCCCAGACATTTTGATTATCTCTTTATGCGGGTGCTTTATTTGAAATACCAGCTAACGTGAATAACTGGGGTCAAATAACTGCAAATAACTGTGCAAATAACTGGGGTCAGAGTAAACTTAAATCATTCATCTGCCGTTGTCTTCCACCAGCCAACGGGCCGCCCCATCTTTTTAGAATTTAAGTTTACTCTGCCCCCAGTTATTACGTTGATTGTTGGGTTAGGCTTTTACAACAGCTTAACCAGCGTAGCAATGACGGCGGCTTGTGCTATTAACGCACCCGTCACCCACTTGATCAGATCAACCTTAAGGTCGGATGCCACCTTGTCAATTTTTGATTCTAAGCGTTGTTCAAGCTCGCGTATATCCCGGCGTACATCAGTAATGTCATGTTGCGTCGCTAATTCCGCCTCGCCTTGGGCTTCCTTGAAAGCTTCAGAGAATGCCTCGGCTTGTCCTTCTGGAACGCCAGCAGCTTTAAGAGTACGAATAAATTTATACGTATCAAACGTAATGGCAGTCATGGTCTTGCCTCCTGTTTTTGATTTAGCATTCAGTTTACCACGCTTGATAGCCGCCGCAAATCAGGGCTATGCTTTCGTTGGCTGTAGAGCGAAGTCAGGGGCCAGCTCTTGCATTGTGCATAACCTTTTAAGCCGGGTAAGGCCGTAAGACAGAATACGGATTTAAGTCAACAATCGATCCGTCAATTCTGCATAAAGTGGAAATTTGCCGTCTGCCGATATTAACGTGCCTTCATAAGCCAATGCGGTTGCGATAATAATACGGTCTTGCGGGTCGCGATGATGCTCAGGCAAATCGACGGCTATCGAAGCGACAATAGGACTTATCGGCAATAGGGAAATACCGGAACCTGCCAACGCTTTTTCAAGCCATTCCTGCCTGGGGCAAGGTAATGCGATACGGTTATGGCGTTCCAGCCAGGCCACTTCAAAGCAGGAAATCGCTGAAACGCCCACTTCTTCCGAGCTCTGTATACGGCTCATCCATTCCGGCTTGAGGTTCTGGTTATCATTCCCACCACAACTGGAGATGAGTATCCAATACAATCATTATGACAAGTTCCAATCCGTTTCCGGAACGCTCGAAAAAATATCCCCCAGAATGCGGGTCTTGCCGGCAATATCCGGGTGCGGTTGGCGTAAGGGTTGAGGTTGTTCATCCATAACCAGAAAGATCGCCTCAATGCGGGAGTTTGCCGGAAGCTTGGGCAGTTGTTTTATGTTCCCGGCGATGTCGGTTTCTACAATCATACGTTCAGCATAAATCATTCTGTTATGTCCCCTAAGAAGAGCCAATGAGGGGAAGTATCGATTGAAAAATCAATCTAATCTACCTCCATTGATTTCATCAAAAAAACGCCTTCAACACCAGTGATATAACGCCAGCCAATAATACGCCGAGCATCCATCTGTTTAGCTTTAATTCACCATCAATGCGCTCAAACCGAACATTCATGTCTGCCTTAATTTCATTTTTGGCTTCGGTTAGGTCATGTTTAGTGATAAGTCCATCTTGAGCTTCGGCAATCACTCGCACAACCGCCTCGGCTTGCGCTTGTGGGATTCCGGCGGTTTTAAGTTTGTCTACCAGCTCAAGCGTGTCAAAAGTAATAGTAGTCATGATCAGTCTCCCCGGTTATTTTTGGACAGTTTAGCAGATATTTGAGTTCTCTGTTTTGTTGGGATCATCTCGAAGGAATTCCCTCATGACCACGATAACCTTTGACTAAAAGCAGCGTAGATTGACCTCAAGCGGGACGGGGTTTGCCAATGCAACGGGGTCATGCCAATGCAACGGGGGCAGGTCTTTCATTGTGCATTTTTCGAAAATAAAAACCAGATCATGCTCAATAAGAGATACTTTTTTGTTCATGTGAATCAATAGAAAGCAGTGCTGTTGATTTTGTTGTTTTCCATCCCGTCATCTGTATTGCAATCCAGCAGTTATCCGGCCTGATTCGATTTAAACCAAACGCACTTCCAATCTTTTACCCACGGCAGCGGCGCATTTACGCAAGGTGTCGATAGACGGCGAATGCTTGCCCGAGACCAAGGCGCTTTCCAGACGCGCCACCGCCGAGGCTTTTGTGCCCATGCGTTCAGCGACTTGCGCTTGGGTTAATCCGGCTTCGCGTCTGGCTCCGAGTATTTCGTCGAGTATGGCGTATGTTGTGATGTTGGCGTCATAATCCGCTTTTACCGCCGGATTACTTAATAATTGTTCGCGAAATGCAGCATCGTGTGGAACGGGTTGGTAAGTATCGTTAGCCATGGTTAACCTCTTTTAGTCGTTTTCTGGCGAGCTGTAAATCGGCCGCTGGTGTGGTGTTGGTTTTCTTGACTAGGCTATGCAAAATAACAATTGCCTGTCCAATTTGTGTGCAATAAAACACGCGGCCGATGCCTTCTTTGCCTTTGGGGCGCAGCTCGAATAAACCGCCGCCCATTGCGCGGGAATGCGGCATGTGCAAGTTTGCCCCGTGATTTTGCATTAAATCGGTCAAGTGGATGTAATCCGCCAAGATTCCCGCCGGTAGTGCCATCACTTGCTGCTTGACCCGCTCATTGTAGTTGTGCCTGGGTTCCGGCATAACCCACAGGGATGTGGGGAATGCAGATATTGCAGGAGCAAATATCTGTCCCTGCCAGAACGACGGCATCCCACAGACCTGGGTGTATGACGAAAGGAGCTTGTCTTGGAAGTCTGTGAATGAATGCTGGGTATCACGCCGTCAGCGAGAAACCTACAGCGGATGTTTTTTCGTGCCTTTCGTGGACAATGCGTAACATCAGTTATTCCAGTTATTATTGGAGATTGGTAAGCGCATCGGAATTTGTCAAAACCGCATCTCGCGCTAGGCTTGGATGGACTTATTCATGCTACGTGGCTGTTCGCCGAGCTATTTGTTAGCGCGGCACAACATGGCCTTGCAACCACTCTAAAAAATCCTGCCGGTTCATGTTACTGGCGGCGACCGCCAAGATTGCGGCTTCTTGGTTATCAACATCGGCCTGTATTTCATAGCCTTCATCGGTAAGGTGACTATTCGGCAACCAGCGTTTGTATTCGGTAAAAGCCCTCGCCGTCATTGCCCAGCACATCGGCCAGCCAGGGCAAAACCTGTTGCATTTCGGCCGCTAAAGTCCACGGCGGATTGATCACGATCATGCCGCTGGCGGTCATGCCGTGTTCGTTGCTGTCCGCGCGTATGCCCAGTTCAAATAATTGCACATTGTTGATGCCGCAGGCTTGAATGGCGCGTTCCAGCTTCTGGTTACGGCTGCGGTCGATGACCGGATACCAGAGCGCATAAGTGCCGGTGGCGAAACGTTTGTGCATGGCGACCAGCGTTTCAACAACCTGTCGATAATCGCTTTTCATTTCATAAGAAGGATCGATCAATACCAATCCCCGGCGTTCGAACGGCGGCAATAATTTTAAGCAGTCTGTTAAACCGTCGCCATGAAAGACGCTGATGCGTTTGTCCTTGTTGGCTTCGGCGGTTAACAGCTTTATTTCGGTGCTATGCAGTTCAAATAAACACAGGCGGTCTTTGTCGCGCAGCAACTGTTTGGCGATTAACGGCGAGCCGGGATAGCGGGTTAATGTGTCCGTGCTGTTAAAGCGCTTGATAAGGCTGACATAGCGGGCAACGCAGTCCGGCAAGTCCTTGCGTTGCCATAACTTGGCGATACCGTTGTCGAATTCCCGATTTTTTAAGGCGTACTCGCCGTCCAGTTCGTATTTTCCGGGGCCGGCATGGGTATCGATGCAGCAGAAAGGCTTGTCTTTTTTGCTTAAGTATTCAAGGCTCTGGATCAGGACGATATGTTTTAAAACGTCGGCAAAATTGCCTGCATGAAAGGAGTGTCGGTAGCTGAGCATGATGGGTTTAATTGTTTAGAGGATTTTGTCGAATATCGTCATGCCTATTTCAAAAGCAATCAGCCAGATAATGATCCATTCCAGTATTGTTGAATGCCGGTGTTTTTGTTCATCCGCCAGCATTTCAAATAATTCATGGATGGTTTCCAGCTTTTTTGACAATACCTCGGTGCGTTGGGCTATTTCCAGGTATTTTGCGGTGACGCCGTAAAAGGCTTCATATTCAGGATATTCCCAAAAGAAATCAGGCGTATCCAGCAAATCGTAATTCAAAATTATATCGCTTTTGGTTAAAAACAGTTGTCCGCGGATTTTTGCGATTTTATTGCGGCTTAATTTGATTGTTCCGTTTTCAGCCAATGATTTGGGGATATAGTTGGTATTGTTGATGGTGGTTAGGGCGTTGCTTTCAAAAGAGGCCAGCTTAATCGATTGCGCCATGCCTTGCGATAACGCAAAGATCAGGATAGGGTCCGAAGACTCGATTTCAATATGATCTTCAATAATGCGGGTGCCTGGACAATCGAGCGCAAACGTGAAGTTGTCTTCCTCAGGGGAGGTCAGCGGGTAAGCTGCATGCTCCAATAATAACTGATGCAGCTTGGCCTGCTGTTCCGAGCCGACATTCCAATGCACCACGACGCCATAAGCAAAGACTATCGACCAGGCGTGTTCATCCTCAATCAGTAACGCACCTTTAATAATCCTTATCAGCGAGGCATCGGATAACAATCTTGCCAATGCACTGATCTCAAAACCTTGAGCCAAACAGTAGGCGACACATTTTTTAATAGACTGATTTTCAGACATCAAATGCTCCCAAAGGTTAAGGTCAGTGCATGAAGTAACTTGAGCCGGTTTTATTTTTAAACCGTGAAGGGCATAAAGGATTTAAGTCTTCATGCCCTTCATGACAACGGCTTGAATTTATTTATGCGCTTTCTTATTGCTCGGCAATTTTTACCAGCCAGCCGTTTTCGCCGTTACATCTTGGAATTTTGGCATTGACCTTGATATTGATTCTTGCCGTGGTGTTAACTAACTCGGCGGGTAACTTACCTTTTACCACATAAAAAGAATCTTTATCTTCGGTAGTCACTTCAACGGGGATTGTTTTTACGGTGACTTTAATTTGCTCAGGTTTCTCCACATTGAACGCGTAAAAAGAGAATCCCGATCCCGGCGCTACGGTAGCTAAGTTGGCAGGCAAAAACTTGGTCAGCTGCGGTTTTAAACAGCCATTTTCACCGCCACCGCCGCCACCGCTGCTTGCACCGTGTCCGCTGTGATGTTCTGCGGCATTAACCGCATCGACATTAAAGCAGGAGGCTATAAAAAAGAGGGCTAGCAGTCTTAGTGTTTTCATCGGATTACCTTTTAATTATTATTTTTGTCGTGATCAATATCAGGCGATATTTTTACTATGCCGTTAAATTATATGCATAAATGAGGTTTCATCATAAAACATTGGAATAGTCCTGTTCCAGCTGCCGGAAGTTCATTGACGACATGAAACGGCTGAAACTCATCCAGGATGAAAGTCCCATCAGGTCCTTAAACTGCGGCGGCAGAAAGCGCGGCGCAATCACCGTGCCTTCTTCAACCAGGTCGACTAACACTTTCATATCTTCGATCATGGTTTTGCCGCAAAACAGCAAGGGGATACGATCCGGCTTGCCTTTGCTGACAGCCAGACGCATGAAGTTATAAGTCAGTACAAAGCCTTTGATGTAGGTCAGATCCTTGGTAAACGGCATGCCGTCCGAGCTGCTGCCTCTGAATACCCGGCTGCTGAGCATATAACTTTCTTCCTGGTCCAAGCCTTTGTCTCTAAAGAAATCGAATATATCCATAAAGTCCGCGCCTTCTTCGGCCAGCGTGATGGCGCGTACCCGGTTGATCAGGCGCATCAGCCGGTTCGGCGTGGAGCTGAAGGTTAATATTTCCATCAATACGGCCAGTCCTTCCTGGGTAATGGTCGCGGACGGCGGCCCTTTGCCGAGAAAGGTGCAATAAGGCTGGGCCAGGCCGTTCAGCGTAGTGCCCAAATGTACCCATATTTCGTGAACTTCAAGCACGCGCAGATCGCGCATGTTGAACAACGCATCGGCGCGCAATTTAATGTAATCGGTGCCGGCTGCGGCATCGGCGACGATACCGTCGCTGAGCATCGCACGCAGGCCGTCGCCGGGGAATACGGCCTCTATTTTTTCGTTAAGGATAGCGACAGCATCGGTCGCGTTAATGGTTTTGGGTTCCTCGTTCAAGAAATCCAGCTTCAGCAGTTGCGACAGGGTTTCTTCCATCATGCTGCCCAGATCGGCAATAGTCGGATCGCCGACATGAAAAACGTCTTGGGATGAGCCGTATAATTCCTGGGAAATATTGGAAAAGGTCGGTTTTCCTCTGGCTTCCAGCATACGCACTACGTCCAGGTATTCCTTGCAAATTCGGCGCATGATCACGCTGAGCGGGTTTAGCTGGCCGAGTTTGCGCTTTAAATCGCGCTCAATTTGGTAAAACTCGTGTTTCTTTTCGGTCGGATCAAAACCCAGCGGGCGTTTTTGATAATAATCCGGCGTGACTATCGGCGATTTTTTGCAGTTGCCGTCAAAGAAAGTCTGCTTGATATTATCATCCCATTTGATTGCGTCGAGGATACGGATTGGCTGTTGAGCTTTGACGATCCGGTCCGACAGCGTTTTGACTTCGGTCAGATAAGCGGAGGGTTTAATGGCTTTTTTGCGCATGAGTGTCGTCCGTTAGCGGTACAGCGTTATAGGTAAGAAAAAATCATTCACCACGAAGGACGCGAAGATCACGACGTTGTATGTTCTTCGCGGTAAATGAGAAATCTACACTTTATTTATTTTTTGATGTTACACACTGTCCACGAAAAGCACGAAAGACACGAAAAAATAGAGAGCAGTATGTTTCCCGGTTTACGGCATGCATCTTTCCAATCTTGACGATGGGCTTTACTCATTGTTCCTGTACCTGGTTTTTTTTCGTGCTTTTTGTGCCTTTCGTGGACTACGCTTTTTTATTAGGTACATGCGTAACATCAGTTATTTTGTTACAAGGCTTCCGGTCGATTATTTACCTTAGTCATACCCGTAGCGAAACCACAGCCAGTATATCAATAGATTGGCAAAGCCCAAGGGAATTCCGACACGGGCAAACTCAAAAAAACCGAGGGTAGCTTGATGCTTTTCGGCATGCTGAATAATAATCACATTACTGGCGGCGCCCAAAATCAGCAGATTACCGGCGATAGTGCTGCCGGCTGCCAGGGCCATTAGCGATTCGGCGCTCGGATTAGTCAGCATCGGCAGATACAGCGCGACCAGCGGCACGTTCGAAATCAACTGGCTGAGCGAGGCGCTGAGCAGCATGATCGCCGGAACGGTGGTCAGGTCCATGTGCAACGCATTAACCTGTTGCTGCATGACGCCGGATTGCCAGACGCTGGACATCAACACAAACATGGCCGCAAAAAACAGCAAGGTTGACCAGTCCAGGTTTTTTAATAACTGTATCCGGGCAGGGCTGAACAAGAGCGGCGGCAAAGCGGCGATAAGGGCGATATGGCTTAATTTAAGCTGCACCGTGCTGTGCATGGCGGACAGAATGACGTTAAACGTTATTAAGCCGATCAACAAAAACAACGACGCTTGGGCCAACTTGGCCAGTCTTTTATCCAATAATTCGACCGGGTTATGGCTAAGCGGCATGGCGGCAATGAATTGTTGCCGGTAAACCAAGCGCAATATTAAATAGGCGACAATCAAATTAACCAGCGTAGGGACGGCAAGCGCTTTAAAAAAAGTCGGAAAAGGCGCGGGTAATCCGCCTTGACTGGCAATCAGGAAATTCTGGGGATTGCCGATAGGGCTCATCACGCTACCGATGGTAACGGCGTAAGCCAGGGTTAATAACAGCAACTTGCTGTTGATGTTGTGTTCCCGAGCCAGGCGCAGCACCAGCGGCGTGCCGATGATGGCGAGCGTATCGTTCATCAGCAGCGCGGAACAAAAACCCGCGCCGAACAAAATACCGCAAACCAGTTGCGGCATGGAGGTCATCCGGTTAAACAAATGATAGGCGAGGGCGTACAGGTAGCCGCTGGCGACCAGCGCCTGACCGACGACAAACATGCCGAGCAGGAACAGCATGACATTCAAATCGATGGCTTTTAGCGCATCGGACCCGCTGATTTCCCCGGTAACCGATACCAGTGCTGCGCCGCAGCCCATGGCTTGCCAGATTTTGATATTAAAACGGCCGATTTTTCGCACGGCGATCAACACAAATACCGCAAACAGCGTTAGTGTCGATAGATTCATTGTCTTTCTGAAGATGGGGTTGTATAAAAAAATAGCAATAATTTCATTATGTTGCGCAGGCAGTATCGGAAAGGAGTTTTTGTTTGGAATATTTAAGCTTACTTAAGATTAATTTAAGATTAAATGCTGAGAATAACCTATCTGTATTAATACGTATTAAAGTATGAGCACGAGTGCAACCGACCATGAATGAAAGTGACATTATTTCATCTCGACGCAAGTTTTTAAAAAATATGGCTTACGGCTCCTTGCTGATGGCAGGGGGGATCGGAGTCGCAAACGCTAAAGTCAAACATATAGCCTCTCATACAGTGCTTGCTCCACGCTCGGATCACCATAAGGCACGTGTCCATGACACGCTGCATCATCGGCACCCGGCTCCTCACACGCCATCATCCGCGAAAAATACCCATAACCTGTTTACCCGGAACTCGCCTTCGCATAAGATGCTTGCGTTCCATAACACTCACACCGGTGATCGGCTAAACCTGACTTATTTTGAGCAGGGTCGTTATATCAAGGATGCTCTGCACGAAATTAATCATTTATTTCGCGACTACCATGACGGCACCGTCCACCCTATCGATCCGGCATTGTTGGATCAACTGTATGATTTAAAACACACCCTCGAAGTCAGAAAGCCCTTTCATATCGTTTCAGGTTATCGGTCGCCGGCTACCAATGCCGATTTGCGCAAACACAGCGACGGCGTCGCCAAGAATAGTCTGCACATGGAGGGCAGGGCGATTGATATACGCATTGAAGGTTTGGATACTATCAGAATTAGAAATGCAGCGCTGGCGATGCAGCGTGGCGGCGTTGGTTATTACGAAAAATCCGATTTTGTGCATTTGGATACCGGTAGCGTAAGAACCTGGGGCGCCTAGGCCCTAAGAATAAGCTAAGTGCCTGAATATTAAGTTTCCAGCTCTTGTTTAAAGCCGGAGTGCAGGCTTTGCCTGCTTTGCAAGCAGAGCTTGCACTCCAAATATACCCGAAAACTTTAGCTCGATTACTTATACGTTTTGCACCAACTTTAAGCGACATTTGAATTGCCTTCTCCGTTCGGGAGAGTGGGCTTTGCAATCTCCCCCTCATGCCACGCCGTCTCGGCAATAGCGCCTGCGTCCATGCAGTCGCCGACAATCCCCGCGTTTATTTGATTACCGCTTCCGGTGATGTCGAATTGGTACTGATAAAAAGCGCCTGGTCAGACAGGTCGTCCGGTTTGCTTAGCGCTCCCAGTAGCACAGCGTCATGCCCATAAATATCCGGGTAGAACTCTAAATTATCATATTGGTCGAAAAAAGCCGTGGTGTAAAAAAACAGCACCGGTATCGGCTTTTTCAAAATGACGCGCTGCATTTTCGGCGTGTTCATGGCCATTTGTATCGTCTCGGCGTTCCAGTTGTCCTGATTCTTAAGCGCAAATTCAGCCAGTTTTTGAGGATTCGCAACCCGCACGCAGCCATGGCTGAAATCTCTTCGCGACTTGCTAAACAAGGCATTTGCAGGCGTATCATGCAAATAGACATCGTCCTTGTTGGGGAAAATGAATTTTACCCGGCCCAAGGCATTTTTCCCGCCCGGACGTTGCCTGATTCTTAATTTGCCCTCTTTAAGCAGATTCATGGTTTCTTCGTTAAATGCCGTAGGCTTTTCTCCGTCACGGAAAACAGACACCATCTCCATATTTTCCTTATTAAGGTAATTGCTGTTGTGAATCAACTTGGGCAATATTTCATTTTTTATGATGCTGTAAGGCACATTCCAGTAAGGCATGAAATCGATAAAGTGCATTTCAGCCATCAATACCGGGGTTTGGGTTTTCAGCGCATTGCCGACAACGACCCTCATATTGAGTATATCGGCATTGGTCTGATCAATCGCATCAAACGCCCATAATTGAAAGGCCGGAATATTAACAATAATTGAGGTGCCGACATTGAGTTCCGGTAACCAGCGCAGTCTTTCCATGGCCAACTCAATTTGCGTTACCCGGTAGCTTAAGGGGGTGTTGAGTGCCGACGCAGAGCCTTTTCCTATGTGTCCGTCAGCAGTAAGTCCGTGCTGTTTTTGAAACTTCTTAACCCCGGCAGCGATAGCGTCGGTATATAGGCTAGGGTTTTCAGTATTATTAACCGTTTTGTCTTCAGGCAAATCGCCGATGGCGGTTAAAAATTGGCGTAGTTCGGCCATTTGCGGATGGTTTTCGCCGGGATGCAGGGTTTCTTTAATATCCAATTTAAGCGGCACGACATTCGCGGCAAGTTGGCGGTAATCAGTCAATGCCTGTTTTAACTTTTGGTATTGTTTTAACTTAGGTTCGAGCGATAGCGGTAATTCACCCAGCGTGTTTTGCGCCAGGCTGTTTTTAATCATACCGGGTAAATCAATCAGCTTTTTTTCTCTTAACTTCAAGTTAAAATTTATGCCCTGAGGATTGACCCGGCCATAATGCAGGTCATGCAGGAAGCGCAGCAACGATATACTAAGCGCCGTATCGTATAGCGCTAATTCTTTGTAAGCATCGGCCTTGAGTTTTAAGGCCGGTTGTAGCTTTTGCCGTAGCGTTTCCGTATCGTAGTTTTTAGGCTTTAAGCCGTGAACCGTCGCAGTCGCCAATAGATCAAGGGTGTCGGTAATGTTTTTTTCGGCGTTCGCATTGCCCAGCCATAGCAACTGGCGGTTCGACAGCTTGTAGAGAGCGTCAAGATCGTCGGTACGATTGGGGAAATTGGACAGCATCAGGTAAGGATGCTGTTTTGCCGCAATAATGGCGGTAATTTCCGGTGCTATGCCGGGTTCCTGATTGACTGTTTCTTCGGCAGGCAAGGCCTGCATGGGCAGGGCCATGAAAAGAAATACAAGCAATCGGGGCATATAGTGGCTTATGGTCTTTTTCAATTTATTTCTTCGCTGAGTGTTCGTGACGGCAAGTTTTGCAGGGGGCTTACTACAAACTTGTTTTAATAAGATAATCAGTCTTTCGGTATGTATCTCGGTTAATATGATTTTAACATCAACTACATCGTTCGAGGAAACTTGACAACTGCCGAAGCGGTCATTTATTTATAGGACGGCCTCATTTACTGAGTTTTACACACCATAAGGCAACGCAATGACAAGTCTCACTTTTTTAGGCGCAACAGGTCAGGTGACCGGTTCCTGTTACTTGCTGGAAACCGACTCCAGCCGCATATTGCTTGATTGCGGGCTATTTCAGGGTTCAAGAGAAACAGAAAAACAAAACGAAGCCGACTTTCCGTTCGATCCGGCCGGCATTGATGCCGTGGTGTTGTCCCACGCTCATCTCGACCATTGCGGACGCTTGCCCAAACTGGCTAAAGACGGCTTCAAGGGGCCGGTATTCCTGACCGAAGCCAGTTTTCCCCTGCTGGAATTGATGTTGATGGATGCCGCGCATCTGCAATTGCGAGATACCGAATGGGAAAACAAGCGCAGGGAACGTGCCGGTAAACCGTTGCTCGAACCTTTATATACCGAGGCGGATGTAAAGACCTTGTTGGCGCTGCGTCGGCCGATAGCCTATGGCGTGGAAACAAACATATTTCCCGAGTTAAGCGTTTCGTTCCATGAAGCGGGACATATACTCGGTTCGTCGATCGTGCGCTTACGCATTCATGATACAGATAACACCAAAACCTTGGTTTTTTCCGGCGATTTGGGCAACCCGAATTCGCCGTTACTGCGCGATCCGACCGTTTTAACCGAAGCCGATGTCTTGTTACTTGAATCCACTTACGGCGACCGCGATCATAAACCGCTGGAAAACACGCTGGACGAACTGCGCGAAACATTGGCGGAAGCCGCAAAAAGCGGCGGCAACGTCATTATTCCGGCCTTTGCGGTGGGCCGGACCCAGGACCTGATTTACTGGCTGGGTAAAATTCAGCGCCAGGGCGGACTGCCGCAGCAACAGATTTACCTGGACAGCCCGATGGCGATCAGCGCCAGCAACATCTACGCTGAGAATGTACATTTATTCAATGTTGACGACCCCGAATTTACCCAAATCGCGCCCGGCGGCTGGCAAGCCTGGTTGCCGGGTTTGATCTATTCGCAGACAGCCGAAGAATCAATGGCCGTCAACCGTATCGCCGGCGGCGCGATTATTATTGCCGGTAGCGGCATGTGTAACGGCGGGCGCATTCGCCACCATCTTAAATACAACTTGTGGCGGCGCAATGCGCATATCGTCATCGCAGGCTTTCAGGCCGAAGGCACTTTGGGCCGGGCTATCGTTGACGGTAAAAAGTCGCATTTGAAAATTCTGGGGGCTGAAGTCAATGTCGCGGCCAAGGTGCATACCTTGGGCGCGTTAAGCGCCCATGCCGATCAAAGCCAGTTGTTGCAATGGGCGGGACATTTTAAAGACCCCAAGCCCAGACTTTACCTGATTCATGGCGAGAAATCGGCGACCTTATCATTGCAAACCTGCTTCAAGCGTACCGGCTGGAATGCGAATATTCCTCGGGTGGGGGAGAGGGTTGCCATCTGATGTGCGCATTGTTCGCGAAAAGGACGACACAACAAGGGAAGGATTATACGTAGCGAATGCCGCCTTATTACTTCAATTAAGTTGCGGTTGATTTTTTAATGGCAAAAAACTTTGCTGATACAATGTCGCACCCACAGGGAAACACCGGCAAGGGTTTCCCAAAAAATGAGAATAACTGATGCGTCTGAGTCCACAAAACATCGCCGCCTTACGCGAAGCCATCGGCTCCGTTACGCCGGATGCAACAGCGATACGCTTGTTCGGCTCCCGCTTGGACGATCACGCACGCGGCGGCGATGTCGACCTGATGATTGATTTTGATCATCCCGTTGAACATCCGGCAGCGCTTTCGGCGCGCTTGGCTGTCCGCGTCTCGCGTGCAATCGGCGGCAGACAGGTTGATATTTTGTTACGCGCGCCCAATCTGACACAAAGCGCGATACACCGGATTGCCTTGGCAGAAGGCGTACTGCTATGACCCAGCTTACCTCGCAACAAGAAAGGCTGCTATTCCTCGCCAAAGTCGTCAGGCGCGAGATCAAGCATTTGCAAAGCACCGATAACCGCTTATTTGCCCAGCCATTGACGCTGGCACTTATTGCGCAATTGAATAACGACGAAGATTTGGCTGAAAGAGTGGAAGCCTTCATCAGCCGGTTCGGGCGGCTTCAGGACACCTTAGGCGACAAGCTGCTGCCCAATTTGCTGGCGTTCGTCGGCGAGCGTACCGCCACGGCTGTCGACAATCTGGACCGTGCCGAACGCTTGGGTTGGATCAAATCCAGCGATAGTTGGCTGGAAACCCGAAAGCTCAGGAATCAGATGGTGCATGAATATATCGAAGCTCCGGAAGTGCTTGCCGACGCGATCAACGAAGGTCACCGGCGCGTAGCGGATTTGGTTTACGCCGCCACGCAGATGTTAGCGGAAATCGATAATCGTATATCAGGTAATACCTCTTTTAATTAACTGATGTTACGCATTGTCCACGAAAAGCACGAAAGGCACGAAAAAAACATCCGCTGTAGGTTTCTCGCTGACGGCGTCATCCCCGGCATTCATTCACAGACTCCCAAGACAAGCTCCTTGCGTTATACACCCAGGTCTGTGGGATGCCGTCGTTCTGGCAGGGACAGATATTTGCTCCTGCAATATCTGCATTCCCCACATCCCTGTGGGTTATGCCGGAACCCAGACACAGGGAGGTGAAACTTCGTGTTGCACAAGTATCTACGGGATGTGTCGTCATTCCGATAGTCCCTGGCGTCATGCAAGAAGCAGGCCGATAGGTTAGACCTTCCAGGTTTTTAAAACCTGGAAGGTCTACCTGGCAACGTTTTGATGTGTTTTAACTATTTTCGTGTTTTTCGTGGACTACGCTTTTTATTATGAGCATGCGTAACATCAGAAAGTAATCCGAACAGGGGATTATTTCAGACCGGTTTGCCGCTGATAAAAGCCTCGTCGCTGGACTTCAAAGCCGTTTTTACAGCCGGATTCGATCAGGTAATCCCTGAACTGAAGGTAATGTTGCTCAAAATGAATGCCGTATTTAAAAGGCAAGGGGATAGTCGATGCCGAATCGCCAACAAGCAATTCGACAAACTCGTCATACTGGGCATTGCTTTGTTTATTGAACGCATGCACAACTTGTCCATTAAGCAAAAAGTGTTGTCCCTGCATAAAACAAAGCGTGATTTCAAGGCGATGGTTTGTCTTTAACGCCTGATGACTACAGATGGCGATGCCTTGTTTACTGATATTAAGTATTTTTACCGGCTGTAGCCGATTGAAAAAAAATGGGGTCTTTTTAAAAACGGCATTGATGTCGTTTCTTTCATAACGAACTTGTGTTCGGGCCGTTTTTTCCGCCATAAGGTCTACTCCGGATGGGCTTATTTTCCTCAATGCCCTTTCGCTATCGAAGCAACTGAAGCAGCCTCATAAAAGTGTTATGAAGCGCTTTGAAAGGACTCGCCGTTGAAAACAGATTGATCGCTATCAATCTGTTTTCAATCATAAGAACAAAGCCGAGACTCATCTATTCGTATCATTACCTAAAAACCGCGACTCCGGTCATGTGGCGTTCGACCGGCGGTCTTTATACTCATTGCCGCACATCAACTTCTCAATCAATACATCGGCAAACTCGCTACATTTGACTTCTGTCGCCCCTTCCATTTGCCGGGCAAAATCATAAGTCACCTGCTTACCGGCAATAGCGGCATCCATCGCATTAATGACCGCATCGGCGGCTTCCGTCCAGCCCATATAGCGCAGCATCATTTCGCCGGACAGAATCAATGATCCGGGATTGACTTTATCCAGATCGGCGTATTTTGGCGCAGTGCCGTGGGTGGCCTCAAAAACAGCGGTGCCGGTTTGATAATTGATGTTGCCGCCGGGAGCAATGCCGATGCCGCCGACTTGGGCGGCCAAGGCATCGGATAAATAGTCGCCGTTCAAATTCAATGTCGCGATCACATCGAAGTCTTCCGGCCGGGTCAAAACCTGCTGCAAGGTAATGTCGGCGATAGAGTCTTTAATAAAAATACGCCCCTTTGCCAACGCTTCGGCCTGAACCTTGTTTGCCGCCTCTACGCCGAACTCGGCGCGGGTTTTTTCCCAGTGCCCCCAGGTGTAGATATGCTCCGGATATTCGCGCTCGGCCAGGTTATAGGCCCATTTACGAAACGCCCCTTCGGTATATTTCATAATGTTGCCTTTATGCACAATGGTCAGCGACTTGCGTTTATTGACAATGGCATACTCGATAGCCGAACGGATCAGTCGTTCCGTGCCTTCCTGCGACACCGGTTTTATACCGATGCCCGACGTTTCCGGAAAACGGATTTTTGCGTATTGTTTCGGGAAATTCTCTTTTAATAAATTTAAAAAAATCTTTACGTCCTCGCTACCTTGTTCAAACTCGATACCGGCGTAAATATCCTCGGTGTTTTCCCGAAAAATCACCATATCGACGGCTCCGGGATTTTTTACCGGCGAAGGCACGCCCTGAAACCATCTGACCGGTCGCAAGCACACATACATATCCAGTAATTGCCGCAAAGCCACGTTCAAAGAACTGATGCCGCCGCCTACCGGTGTGGTCAACGGGCCTTTAATGGATACCAAATAATGCTTGCAGGCCTCGACGGTTTCATCGGGAAGCCAGGTATCAAACAATCGATGCGCTTTTTCACCGGCATACACTTCCATCCAGTGAATTTTTTTTTGCCCGGAATAAGCGCTTGCAACAGCCGCATCCAAAACACGAACGGCGGCGCGCCAAATATCCGGCCCGGTACCGTCCCCTTCAATAAATGGAATAATCGGATTATCCGGCACGACCAGCTTGCCGTTTTGCAGGGTGATAGCACTGCCGTTTGCCGGTGGGTTAAGTGTGAGACTAGCCATAACAACTCCTTCAAATAATATTGAGCAATGTTGCGCAAGATAGCGACGTCGGACCGCAACGCCTCCATGGGACTTGGGGCATCATAACAAAAGGCGGGCGATTTGCACCATTTAACCACTGCAACTGGATAAATACAGGCCTAAAGCACTATAATTCACACGCTGATCTATTTTTTAAACTTGGAGAAATGAATGCATGCAGTTACGTTAATAAAAGGTGATGGCATTGGCCCATCGATAATGGATGAAGCTGTTAAAGTTATTGACGCGTCCGGCGTAAAAATTCAATGGGAAGAAGCGTTTGCCGGTTTGGCCGCTTATGAACAATTCGGCACGCCGCTGCCGGATGAAACCATGGCCTCGATAGACAAAACCCGCCTGGCATTTAAAGGTCCGTTAACCACCGTTGTCGGCGGCAACGGCTTCAGAAGCATTAACGTAGCCTTGCGCCAGAAGTATGAGCTGTATGCCAACGTTCGTCCCGCCACCAGCTGGGCCGGCGTCAATACCCGCTACGACAATGTCGATATTGTTATCGTCAGGGAAAACACCGAAGGTCTCTATGCGGGGCTTGAGCATTATCTAACCCCTAAAAAAGACATCGCGGAAAGTCTGGCCGTGGTTACCCGAACCGGTTCGCAACGCGTGATCGACTATGCGTTTAAATATGCGCAAGACAACAACCGTAAAAAAGTCACCGTCTGTCATAAAGCCAATATTTTAAAATTCACCCAAGGATTATTCCTGGATGTCGCCAGGGAAACAGCCGCGCGTTATCCCGACATTCAGTTTGACGAAAAAATCATCGACGCCGCCTGCATGCATATGGTCATGGACCCATCGCAATTCGACGTCATTGTCTGCACTAACATGTTCGGCGACATCCTGTCCGATTTGACCGCCGGACTGGTCGGCGGACTGGGCTTGATTCCCGGCGCCAATATCGGTAATGACGCGGCCTTGTTTGAAGCCGTACACGGCAGCGCGCCGGACATCACCGGAAAAAACCTGGCTAATCCTACTGCGGTGATCATGGCCGGCGTGATGATGCTGGATCATCTCGGCGAACATGAAGCCGCCGCTAAAATCAAAGCAGCGGTTGAAAAAGTGGTTAATGACGGTGAGTTTGTTACGCCGGATCTTAATCCGCAATCGAAATACGGAACCATTGAAATGGGTAATGCGATTGTTGAGGCGATGAAGTAGCACTATCGTTCCCACGCTCCGGCGTGGGAATGCAGTACGCGACGCTCCAGCGTCGCATGCGGCAATTAAACGTTTTAAACCATCTTCCAGGAATTCCCCATGCTAGAACAATACCGTAAACACGTAGCAGAACGCGCCGCCGAAGGCATTGTGCCCAAGCCGCTTGATGCCGAACAGGTCGCCGCTTTAGTTGAACTGATTAAACAACCGCCCGTTGGAGAAGAGCAATTCGTACTCGACCTGCTGGCTAACCGCGTTCCTGCCGGTGTTGACGAAGCGGCTTATGTGAAGGCAGGATTCCTGGCGGCGGTCGCAACAGGCGAAATCAGTTCGCCGATTTTGGATGCGGCGCGCGCCACCGAACTGCTGGGCACCATGCTGGGCGGTTATAACATCGCGCCGTTGATCGACTTGCTGGATAACCAGGCGATGGCTCCGATTGCCGCCAAAGCGCTGTCCCACACCTTGCTGATATTCGACGCTTTCCACGATGTGCAGGAAAAAGCCGATGCCGGTAACTCATTCGCCAAGCAGGTGCTTAATGCCTGGGCGGAAGCGGAATGGTTCACCAGCAAACCCAAAATGCCCGAAAAATTGACCGTCACCGTGTTTAAGGTAACCGGCGAAACCAATACCGACGATCTGTCACCGGCACCCGACGCCTGGTCACGGCCGGATATTCCGTTGCATGCCAAAGCCATGCTGAAAATGCCGCGCGAGGGCATTACCAACGCCGGGCAGCAAATCGCCGAACTCAAGCAAAAAGGTTTCCCTGTCGCTTATGTCGGCGACGTGGTCGGCACCGGTTCTTCGCGTAAATCGGCGACCAATTCGGTATTGTGGTTCATGGGCAATGATATTCCGTACATCCCGAACAAACGCGAAGGCGGGGTTTGCATCGGCGGCAAAATCGCGCCGATTTTCTTCAACACCATGGAAGATTCAGGCGCCCTGCCCTTTGAATGCGATGTAACCCCAATGGCGATGGGCGATGTGATCGACATTTATCCCTATGCCGGTGAAGTAAAGCGTCACGACAGCGGCGAACTGATCTGCACGTTCGAACTGAAAACCGATGTGATCCTGGACGAAGTACGCGCCGGCGGCCGAATCCCGTTAATCATCGGCCGAGGTTTGACCGATCGCGCTCGCAAGGTGCTGGGACTGGCCGCATCCACTGTTTTTTGCCGTCCGGTTGACGCCGAAGACAGCGGCAAAGGTTATACGCTGGCGCAAAAAATGGTCGGCAAAGCCTGCGGCGTTGCGGGCGTTCGTCCGAACACCTATTGCGAACCGCACATGACCACCGTAGGCTCTCAGGACACCACCGGGCCGATGACCCGCGACGAGTTGAAAGACTTGGCTTGTTTGGGCTTTTCAGCCGACTTGGTGTTGCAATCGTTCTGCCATACTGCGGCTTATCCCAAACCGGTCGATGTGACCATGCAGCATACCTTGCCTGATTTCATCATGAACCGCGGCGGCGTGTCGCTCCGTCCCGGCGACGGCATTATCCATTCCTGGCTGAACCGGATGCTGCTGCCGGATACCGTCGGCACCGGCGGAGACTCGCATACCCGTTTTCCTATCGGCATTTCGTTTCCTGCCGGGTCGGGACTGGTCGCGTTTGCCGCAGCAACCGGCGTGATGCCGCTGGATATGCCGGAATCGGTATTGGTTCGTTTTAAAGGCGAAATGCAACCGGGCATCACCTTGCGCGATCTGGTTAATGCGATTCCTTATGTGGCGATACAGCGCGGCTTGCTGACCGTTGAAAAACAAGGCAAGAAGAATGTGTTCTCAGGCCGCATCCTGGAAATCGAAGGCCTGCCGGATTTAAAAGTCGAGCAGGCTTTTGAACTGTCCGACGCGTCGGCGGAACGTTCCGCCGGCGGTTGTACGGTGCGCCTGAACGAAGCGCCGATCCGCGAGTATTTGAACTCCAACATCACCCTGCTGAAATGGATGATAGCCGAGGGTTACGGCGATGTGCGCACCATTGAGCGCCGGATTAAAGCCATGGAAGAATGGCTGGCTAATCCGGTATTGCTGGAAGCTGATGCCGATGCCGAATACTTTGAAATCATCGAAATCGACATGAATGAAATCAAGGAACCGTTACTGGCTTGCCCCAACGATCCCGATGACGTGAAAACGCTGTCCGCTGTGGCCGGGACTAAAATCGACGAAGTGTTTTTGGGTTCCTGCATGACCAATATCGGCCACTTCCGCGCCGCCGGTAAATTGCTGGAAAAACACCAAGGCGAATTGCCGACCCAATTGTGGGTGGCCCCGCCGACCAAAATGGATCAAAACCAATTAACCGAGGAAGGCTATTCCGACACCTTCGACAAAGCCGGAGCGCGTACCGAAATGCCGGGCTGTTCATTATGCATGGGTAATCAAGCGCGGGTCGCCGAAAACGCTACCGTGGTTTCCACCTCGACGCGCAACTTCCCCAACCGTTTGGGCAATGGCGCGAATGTGTATCTGTCATCGGCAGAACTGGCGGCAGTGTGCTCGATCCTGGGCAAGATTCCGACTTTTGACGAATATATGCACTATGCCGGTCAGATTAACGAAACCGCCGAGGATACCTATCGTTATTTGAACTTTGACCGGATGGATAGCTATCGGGAAAAGGCAGGCAGTGTCGCGTAGAACTAAACAGCCGACCTGTTAAAGTCAGACGCTGAGGTGTCGCACAATTTGTATCAACGTCAGACCGGCAGGGATTTTCTCGTTCCCACGCGCCGCGTGGGAACGCCGTGCCGGGCGCGCTGCGTCCCGTGCTTGTACTGGCTACGTTATCAGACGTTGCGCCTGCTCCAAGGCGCAGCGCATCTTAACTACATTCCCTCGCGCCGCGTGGGAACGAGGTAACACCTAACTTATGCTAAAAAACCTTCCCCAACAGAGACTCGCTGAACAATCCGGAATCCACCCCGGCTTACTGGAAAAACAATACAACAGCCTGGTAACCCAAGGCCACATCCACTACGAACCTGCGCAAATCACCGCGCTGCATCACCTGCAAACGCTACTCGACAACCTACTGACCAACGTCGACTACCATCAACAATCCCCGCTGCATAAACTCTTCCAACCCAAACCGGCCAATATCCAAAGCCTGTATATCTTCGGCAACGTAGGCCGCGGCAAATCGATGTTGATGGACTTGTTTTTCGACGCCTGCCCGATCCGCGAAAAGCGCCGAGTGCATTTTCATGCCTTCATGCTCGAAGTCCACGCCTTCATCCACCAATGGCGTAGGCAAAACCATACCGACGCCATTTCCGCATTGGCAAAACATATCAGGGCATCGGAACTGCTGCTGTGCTTCGACGAATTTCATGTTTCCGACATCGCCGACGCAATGGTGCTAATGCGGCTGTTCAACAGACTGTTCGACCTGGGCATTGTGGTCGTGATTACCTCCAACTGTCACCCTAACCAACTGTATCACGACGGCCTGCAACGGGAGCTATTCCTGCCTTTCGTCCGGCTAGTGCAACAAAAAGCCCAGGTCATCGAACTGATTGCAGACCAGGATTACCGGCTCAGCCATTTACATGCGCTGAAGACCACTTATTATTATCCGCTGGATGAACAGGCCGCCGGCTTCATACAACAAAGTTATAACGAATTGACTAATTCCGCCCCGCTGAAACCGGGCGTTGTCGAAGTACTCGGCAGAAAAGTCGCGTTGTTTGCGGTACACGGCAATGTCGCGCTAAGTTCATTCGACGAACTCTGCACGCACGCCTTAGGCCCTGCCGATTACCTGGAAATCGGCAGCCGCTTCGACATCGTCATAATGGCGGGTATTCCGAAAATGACCACGGAAAAATGCAATGAAGCCAAGCGCTTTGTCACCTTGATCGATGCGCTGTACGAGCATAAAGTAAAACTGATCTGCACCGCCGAAGTCCCGGCCCAGGAACTCTACACCGATGGCGAAGGTTCGTTCGAATTCGAACGGACGGTGTCGAGGTTGATTGAAATGCAGTCGGAGAGTTATTTGCATAGTGAGCATGCGACTCCCTTGCTACTGAAATCGCCGCACCAAACCGAACATATAACCTGAACCCAAAAACTTAACTGAACAGCGCTATGGCCTGTGTCAACAAATGCAACCAGGCCGATTTAAAATCAGTCGCTGAAATTTGGCTGGCCCTAAGCATCCCGACAATGCCGACCATAATCCAGAACACATTCAGCAAGGTATAGGCTGTCTTTCTTGAGTATGGAGCACCAGGAAAAAATCACCGCATCCGTGGTATTAAAAGCCCAGACGAATAAAAACGGACTTTCCGGCCCCATCCAGCTAACCAATGAAAAACTGAAAATACGCATCAGCACGCCGAGCATTTCGATAAATTTAATATATTTAAGAACGAATGAATTTAATATGTCGATGAGCATTATTTAAACCTAAGCAGTGTGTATGCCGTTTGTGTTAATGCGGCTTTGCTCGTATATTATACGGTTGTTTAAATTGCCGGATTTATTTAATGGATACGATCAGCATTCGTGGCGCCAGAACCCATAACCTGAAAAATATCGACCTTGACCTGCCCAGGGATCAACTGATCATTATCACCGGGCTGTCCGGTTCGGGTAAATCATCTCTGGCTTTCGACACCATTTATGCCGAAGGCCAACGCCGTTATGTAGAATCCCTTTCCACCTACGCCCGCCAGTTTTTATCGATGATGGAAAAACCCGATGTCGACCACATCGAAGGCCTATCCCCGGCCATTTCCATCGAACAAAAATCGACCTCGCACAACCCGCGTTCCACGGTCGGCACGATTACCGAAATCTACGATTATTTAAGACTTCTGTATGCCCGCGCCGGTACGCCGCGCTGCCCTGAACACCATGTCTCGCTGGAAGCGCAAACCGTCAGCCAGATGGTTGACCATGTACTGTCTCAAACTCAAGATCAACGCTGGATGCTGCTGGCGCCGGTGGTCAACGACCGCAAGGGCGAACATATTCAGCTGCTCGACGACCTGCGCGCCCAAGGCTTCATCCGCGCCCGGATCGACGGCACCGTGTACGACCTGGACGAGCCGCCGGTACTGGATCTAAAAAAGAAACATACCATCGAGGTCATCGTCGACCGCTTCAAAATCCGCGACGACATCGCCTTAAGACTATCGGAATCCTTCGAGACCGCCCTGCGCATCGCCGACGGCATCGCCATCGCCGCCTGTATAGACGACGCTACCGAGCTGCTGTTTTCCGAACGCTACGCCTGCCCTCATTGCGGCTACAGCTTGTCCGAACTGGAACCGCGCATCTTTTCGTTCAACAACCCCAAAGGCGCGTGCGGCAGTTGCGACGGCTTGGGCGTGCGCCAGCATTTCGACCCCGAGCTGATTATCCATAACCCGGACATCAGCCTTGCCGGAGGCGCGATTCGCGGCTGGGATCGACGCAATGCCTACTATTATCAAATCATCTGTTCGCTGGCCAAACACTACAACTTCGACCCGGAAGCGCCGTTTTCCGAGCTGTCCAAAGCAATTCAGGACATCATTCTTTACGGCAGCGGCCATGAAGTTATCGAATTCAAGTTCATGGCCGGAACCGGCTCGGTCAAGAAGAAGCACCATAGCTTTGAAGGCATCATCGCCAATATGGATCGGCGTTACCATGAGACCGATTCGCAACTGGTGCGCGATGAACTGGCTAAATATTTATCGCAAAAACCCTGTAACGTTTGCGAGGGCGCAAGGCTTAATGTCTCGGCCAGGAACGTGTTTGTCGAAGACTTGCCGCTGCACCATCTGACCCGTTTCCCTATCCGCAAATCCCTGGACTTTTTTGCCCATCTTCACTTGACCGGCAAACGCGGCGAAGTCGCTGTAAAAATCGTCAAGGAAATCCAGGAGCGGCTGGAATTCCTGGTCAATGTCGGCCTCGATTATTTAACGCTGGATCGTAGCGCGGATACGCTATCCGGCGGCGAAGCGCAACGCATCCGCCTCGCCAGCCAAATCGGCGCGGGTCTGGTCGGCGTGATGTATGTGCTGGACGAGCCGTCGATAGGCCTGCATCAGCGCGACAACCAGCGCCTGCTGAACACCTTGTTCCGCCTTCGCGATCTAGGCAACACCGTCATCGTGGTCGAGCATGACGAAGATGCGATCCGTTCGGCCCAACATATTGTCGACATAGGCCCCGGCGCCGGCGTGCATGGCGGGCAGATTATTGCGCAAGGCACGCTGCAAGACATTATCAACAACCCGGACTCGTTAACCGGGCAGTATTTATCGGGAAAAATCGGCATTACCGTTCCCGAAAAACTGACGCCGGTCGATAAAGACAAACAGATCGTCATCCACAATGCGCACGGCAATAACCTGAAAAATGTCGATATTGCGTTTCCTATCGGCTTGCTGACCTGCATCACCGGCGTATCCGGTTCCGGCAAATCGACGCTGGTCAACGATACCTTGTACTGTCATGCGGCGCGGTTAATCAACCGGGCCGGTGTCATTCCCGCGCCTTGCGATGCTATCGAAGGCCTGGAGCATTTCGATAAAGTCGTCGATATAGACCAAAGCCCGATCGGCCGCACGCCCAGATCGAATCCGGCCACTTACACCGGCCTGTTCACGCCGATACGCGAATTATTTTCGGCGACGCCCGAAGCAAGGTCGCGCGGTTATTCGCCCGGCCGGTTCAGTTTTAACGTCAAAGGCGGCCGCTGCGAAGCTTGCAGAGGCGATGGCGTAATCAAAGTCGAAATGCACTTTTTGCCGGATATTTTCGTCCATTGCGACAGTTGCGCGGGCAAACGCTATAACCGCGAAACGCTGGAGATACGCTATAAAGGCAAAACCATCAATCAAGTGCTGGACATGACCGTCGAAGATGCGGCCGAGTTCTTCAGCCCGGTACCGGTGCTGGCCCGCAAGCTACAGACCTTGGTCGAGGTAGGCTTGAGCTATATCACCCTGGGCCAGAATGCGACCACCCTGTCCGGCGGCGAAGCGCAGCGGGTAAAGCTTGCCAAAGAACTGTCCAAGCGCGACACAGGCAAAACCTTGTACATACTGGACGAGCCGACCACCGGCCTGCACTTCCACGACATCAAGCAATTGTTGGGCGTGCTGCACACCCTGCGCGATCACGGCAATACCGTCATCGTGATCGAACACAACCTGGATGTGATTAAAACCGCAGACTGGATTATCGATATGGGGCCCGAAGGCGGCGACGGTGGTGGGACGCTGGTTGCTGAGGGGACGCCTAAGCAGGTTTCTGAGAATGAGGCTTCGCATACTGGGGAGTATTTGAGGCGATTTTTTGAGTGATGGGGATTTGCAAAGAAGTTAGGCGCAGTCCTTCTCTATCCCGTCACCAACTCACGCAACATTTCCGGATGAGCCACCGCCACACGCAATAATGTCTGCGCCGCTCCGGTGGGTTTGCGGCGGCCCTGTTCCCACTCTTGCAGGGTGCGCACCGAAACGCCCAACAGCGCGGCAAATTGAGCCTGCGACAGGCCTGAGGCTGTGCGTGCCGCAATCGCTTGGGAACAAACCACTGTGCCGCGCCCGGCCTTCATTTCATGAATGGACTGCAACAAGTCGGCGTGAAAATCACGTCCATCTTCGAAAATTTCCAGTTCTTCATCGGTCATTGGTTTAGTTGTCGAGGGCATGTTTAATCTCCAGTAGTTGTTTGGCGGTCATCGAGTCACGCTCGGCTTTGGCGTACATCATTAATAATACAATTTCCTCGGCAGCGTTGCGTGTAAAGTAAATCACCCTTACACCACCAGACTTGCCCGATCCGGCGCGGCTCCAGCGCACTTTACGCAGCCCTTCTGCACCGGGAATCACATCTCCGACGGACGGATTTTCAGCCAAGTAAGTAGCAAATGCACCACGCTCTTCTTCATGCCAATAATGCGGCCACAACTTGCTGAACAGCGGGGTTTCAATGACTGTATACATAATCTCATTATACGTCAAAGACGTATTTGTGCAATGTTGAATACATGCTTGCAAGATCACACCCTTTCTCTTCCTTCATTATTCTTCCCGCCGCTTGGTCAAACCGGAAACCACGGCCACCAGCAGCAAGCTGGACACCCAGCCAAACAGAATTTCAATCCACACCACAAGTCTCGTTACATGCTTAAGGCTGCGCGCCTTCAACTCATCAATCCCTGTGGCTTCCGGTGTTGGAATCATCGGCGCCCAATCGTGCTCTTGCTGTAAATCAACCAGCGGCAAGATCAAATCCAGCGAATAAGCCAGTGGACTAAAACCGGTGTATTCCTCACGTAAATCCTTGCACAGATACCAGTTACCCGCGCCTTGAACTGAAGGCAACCCGTAGGCTGCTTTGATCATTTCTGCCTGAGCTTTTTCATTATCTGCCTTGCAAACGTCATACTCTGAATTTTGAAACACCAGCGGATTGCTAGGTGCAAATACGCCATTGCCATAGCGTGCTACGCCCAAATAAAACGCCCCGCAAAGCAGCCAGACAACAACCATTTTGATGAACAACCCAAGTGGGCGATAACCATATCCGATGAGCCACCCAAACAACCGATGAAAACCGCGACTGATTTTCCGATACACGCATGCTGTCAGTTTGCACCAATTTTCTGGCGTTTGCCCAATCAAGTTAGCGCAAAGCAGACGCTTTTCAAAGGCTATCGCCACCTGTCGCGCATCCTCCACATGCCCCATCTCACGAAGCACTTTTTGTAATTGCTGCCAAGGTTGAGGCTTAAAATCTTTTCCATCACCTTCCAGCCCCGCGTGTGAAACAAGCTGCTTATCCAACCATGCCAGCCGATTTTTAGCATCCGTTGGGGCCTTGCCAGTCAGTTTGTCGTAAATAAATCCGTCTAAAATCAGCTCCGCCTTTGCCCAAGACTTGTTATCATCAATCAATCTGCCCACTTTGGCAGAGGATAAAGAGACAATACCCTTAATAGACCGCATATCACTAAAATGGAACGCACCAACTACCGTCATGCCAGCTGCCCGCAATGCGAAGTCATTCATACCATCGAGTGTTGCATCGTTAAACTCCAGATTGCCACCAATTTGTGTTCCCGCCAAACAAACCGAGCCAGTGGCAGTGAAACCGTTTTTTAAAAAGACGCTACCATTAATCACCGCACGGTCACATTCCAAAGCGCGCGGAGTGCCATTGAATACAGCATTACTGCAATCCAGTGAGCCGTTAATTCGCGCCGCCATAAAGCTAACAATGCCGGTAGCAATAAATCGAACTTTATTAGAACCTTTTTCGGAATCATTCAAGAAAACGCTGCCTTGAATGACTGCTCGATCACATATCAAAGCATCATCGTTTTTAACATCAAATTTACCACCGTGACACTCCAGATTACCGCCAAGTTGTGTGTTTAGAAGACGAACTGGACCTGTGGAGGTGAAGTCTTTCAGGAATACGCCACCACTGCACACCATACCGTCAGCCGATATCCCATTAACAACATAACACCCCTGAAAGCCCACACAACCATGAATATTGCTGTGGCGCAAAATAATATTGGTCAAATGGCAATCCCTCAGTCCTAAACCATGTGGCAAAAAAGCGCTCTCAATATTCAGTTCATTTTCAACCCAAGCCCCCTGAAGCAACACACCTCTTTCATTAACTGGAGCGAATTCATCACCGCCCAACGCAAGAAAGCGTAGAAAGGATGCTCGTACGATATTATTATCATCTGCTTGCTCGGGTCGCTGTTCTGAGATGACTGCTTCCTCTCCACTTCGACAGGCATCCAGTAGCTTTTGTTCGGCGGGTTTGAGCGGGATAAACTCGGCTAATTTGCGTCCATCAGGTTTTAAAGGTGAATTAACCATTCTTGCACTCCAGTGTGCTTATTTCGAGGTTATAAAATTTACATTCCGCACATTCTAACGCATTACATTGGTTTCTTTTTAGCCGGATAGACGTTAAGGCATTGATGGTGAAACGATAGAAAGCAATCCCAATACCCGCAGAGCTGTAGAAACGTAGAACTCCCGTGGATATTGAGCTGTCCGACACCTTCTCTATGCTATTATTCTTTCCAAACCTGTCAAATTTGAAGTGCGGAAAAAATCTTCAGGAGAATATTATGTATCGTTTAGGCTGGCCGTTTTCGGCACTCTTTTCAAAAATAGGGATACCGCTATTAATTAAAGTTGAAATTATCCATGATGATGAAGCGAACGTTTATGTCGCAACCAGTTCCGATTTAAAAGGACTGGTGGTGGAAGCGGAAACTTTAGATGAACTGGAAAAAGAAGTATTGGATTTAGCGCCGCAATTACTTGAGCTCGACACCCCAAAATTACACACCAAGACTGCAACGTATTTATCGTTTATTCAACACCCCATCACTCTGAAAAACCGGTCAAAGAGCAATTACTCAAGCACGGTTATAAATTAGTTCGTACCGGTAAAGGTTTGCATGAGATTTGGGCGACTGAAAAAGGCGTGTCTGTTACGGTCAATCATTGCTGCAAATCACGACACACGGCAAACAGCATCATGAAAGCGGCAAATATTGCGCATCGTTTTTGAAAATATCGCTACGAGGAACGCTGGCTTTATCCCACCACGTCTATTTACGCCACACGCCCCTTTTGTATCTCCGCCATCGCCGCACGCGCCAAAAAACCGGAGCGGGTCAAATGATGCGACTTGGCATAACGATCAATGTCTTGCACCAAATTTTCCGGCAAGGAAATATTGATGCGTACCGGCTTGGTTGATAACCGCGAAACATCGACATCCACCAGCAGCCATGCTCCGCCTTCATATTCCGGACGGGATACTAATTGTTCCAACGGGGTCGGCACGGGAATTTCCATATCTTCCCCTTCGCAATACAATTCAATAGCTTCCTGGATGTTGGCCGGCAACGATTCCCAATCATCCGCCGCCGAGAAACAGCCCGGAAAATCGGGAATGGTCACGCCATGCGCGCGTTTATCATCCCCCAAATGCACATAGACTGAATACAACATTATTGCCACTCCCAACCGGCTTGCCGGTAAATATTTCTTAATGTGCCTAACGCCACGTCTTTACGTGGATGCGGCACGACTACATGACCTTGCTTATCCGGATGCTTAAATTTGATGTAGTCGCCATAATTATTCACCACGAAGACACGAAGGGCACGAAGTTTTATTTCTTCGTACCCTTCGTGTCTTCGTGGTGAACTAAAAACTCTGATCAATTACTTACAGTTATCTTCTTCCACCCCAAATCCCCGCCAGCGCACTACCAATCAAACAATGAAATACCGCCGAAATCGCGGCAGGAACCGGAGCCATCGCCATATCGGCAAAATGCGTTTTAGCCAGCGATGCGCCCAGTCCGCTGTTTTGCATGCCCACTTCGATTGATACGGTACGGCATTCTACCTTGCCGTAGCCCAGCCATTTCATCACAACATAACCTAAGGCAAAGCCGGTGGCGTGAAATAAAAAAACCGCACAGAATAATTTCGGCCCCACCTGTCCAATCGCCGCTTTATTACCCGCCACAATGCTACTCACCACCAGCACAATCACGGCAACACTGACGATAGGGCCGACCCTATGAATGACGCCGCGCACGGCGTGACGTTTGTGCTGCTGGACGCGATCCAGCGCGGTGTTGATAAATAATCCGGCGATTAACGGTATCAATACCACGACAACCATCGAACGAAACAAGCCCCAACCGTCAACCGGCAAGTAGGTGCCCGCCAACCATTGAGTCAGCAACGGCGTCATCACGACGGCAGCGAAGGTGGAACACATCGTCAACAGGACGCTCAAGGCCACATTGGCGCGAGCCAGGTAAGTAATCACATTGGACGCGGTGCCGCCGGGACAGGCGCCGACCAGGATCAGCCCTATCGCCAAGCTCGTCTCCAAGTCCAGCACTTTTGCCCAAACATAAGCCGACAGCGGCATAATCACAAACTGCGCCAAAACGCCGATGGCAATGATCTTCGGCATACGGAACACTTCCGAAAAATCGGCCAGCCGCAGGGTCAGGCCCATGCCTAACATGATCACGCCCAATCCGATTGTGATGTATGGCTGAAACCAAAGCCATGCCTCAGGTTGCCACCATGCCCATAAGCAGCCGATTACAATCCACAAGGAAAACCATTCGGCTATTTTTACGCAGGCTTTTTGGCGGATATTTAACATGGTGATGGTCCTTTGTTGCCTTGAGTGATTGTGGTACATACTGCCGACCTTAGAGCTTGCGCTACTTCTCTCTCAGGGAGGCCTACAAGGATGTAGGTAGTAGAGCAATGCAGGAGCGGTTGCCGAGAAGGTTGGGCTGAGGGGATAAGAATAAGCTTTTTCCTTATTTTAATTTCCCCTCACAAAGCCCTCTCCCACTGGACGACTGCTCGGATGCAGGAGGTAGAGCAATGCAGGAGCAATTGCCGAGAGGGCTTTGTGCCGCTTGAGTCAATAGTATTGCGGGGTTATTCACTCCAGCTTTGAGCATCAATAACCTGTATTTTAAACGCGGCTTGCGCGACAAAATCACAAAAGGCTTTATCGACTATGTTTTGTTCGGCGAGCTGATGCAGGCTAATACTACTATCAATAGCGACTGACTTTATCAGGATCAATTCGGCTGCCGAAACTGTTGTGGCCAGCCATGCCGCGAGGCTGTCCGAAGTTATATCCCAGCTTGCCTCAATACCTGCGTTATCAAGTTCGATAATATCCGGCGACCAAATGACGGTTTTTCGCCTGTTTAGTTGGTCTTGAATCGCCGCAACGCTGTGAACGACAGCAAAATCCGGTTTAAGCCCTTTAAACATCAAGGCCATTTGCTGCATGGCTAAAAGAGCCATGTGGTGCGCGGTGTTATCGTCGAATTGCCAATGCTGGTGAGCCAGCCTGACTTGATCGGCAAACGCGCCGCCGCCGGGGACAATGACTACCGCCCTGCCCCGATAGTTTTTTTCGACCGCATTCAGGCAGTTAGCCAGGGTATCCGAACGGGATAGGCTGCCGCCCAGTTTGATAATGATCACGTTACATTCGCATGACGATTAATTTACCTGACCGTAAATTGCCGCAATAAATCGAGCATAGCCGCCGCCTTGTCAAAACTTTCCTGATATTCTTCTTCGGCTACGGAGTCATTGACGATACCGCCGCCGGCCCAGAAACGAATGGTGTTTTCGGAATGCACCAACGTTCTGATGGCAATATTGGTGTCCATATTGCCGTTGAAACCGATGTAGCCGATAGCCCCGCAATAAACGCCGCGCCGGTTGGGTTCGAGTTCTTCTATGATTTCCATGGATCGGATCTTCGGTGCGCCGGTAATCGATCCGCCCGGAAAGCAGCTTTTCAACAAATCCAGGGCGTGCTGATCATCCGCCAATGTGCCGGTTACGGTGCTGACCAGATGATGCACGGTGGCATAACTTTCCACGTCGAATAACACCGGCACTTTGACTGAACCGCTTTTGCAGGTTTTACTGATGTCGTTGCGCAGTAAATCGACGATCATCAGGTTTTCCGCCCTGTCTTTGTTGCTGGCGGCCAGGTTTTTTATTTGCTGCTGATCTTCCACGTAATCGGGTTTTCTCGGCCGCGTTCCTTTAATCGGCTTGGTCTCGACCACGCTATCGGTCAGTTTTAAAAACCGCTCCGGAGACGAGCTTAATATCCGCACTTCGGGCAGGTTAAGATAACAACTGAACGGGGCGGCATTTAATTTGCGCAAGCTTTGATAAGCCGTCCACGAATCGCCTTCGCAATCGGCCACAAACCGCTGCGCCAGATTCACCTGATAACAATCGCCTTCCTTGAGGTAATGCTTGATCCGGTTAAAGGCATGAACGTAGGAATCCTTGTCCATGTTGGACTTAATCTCGCCGACGACCTTAAACGCAGGATAATCCTGCCTTGCCGGTAAGTGGCTGAACTGAGCGATCAAATCCTGCCATTTTTGCCGATCGCAATTTCCTACCAGATAACTCTTTTGCCGGTGATGGTCGACGATGACGGCCCACTCGTAAATCCCTACCGCCATTTCGGCAATATGTTCGGCATCTTTAGCCATCGTCGGCAGCGTTTCCAATCGACGGGCTAAATCATAGGCAAAATAGCCGATGGCTCCGCCGTTGAACGGCAAGTCGTCAAGCCCCGTATCCGGAAACGCACGAAGCTGCTGTTTAACTAAATCGAACGGGTTTTCAGTGGATTTGAGTGTCGCGCCGTTACCGCTAATCTCGGTGATCTCACCATGCGTGACCAAGGTACACACCGGCTCGGCGGCAATAATATCGTATCGCCCCTGCTTGCTGTGAGGAAAGCCGCTATCCAGAAAAACCGCCCACGCTTTATCCACGCAGGTGGAAAACAGTTCTGCACTGTCGATAAAATAAGGGAGGGGAGCGATAAGTTGATTCGGTGACGGCATTTATATGGGGGAACTTGTGATGCGTTTTGCATTAACAATACGGGATAAATCGTGATTGTTCAAATAGTAGAGCGGGCAAAAAGATATTTATGACTATTTGCCCATAAACTGCCCAAATGCCCGGCTGCCTTCACCGGTTTGAATGGTATCGATCACTTTCAAGGTTCTGGCGTCGATCACCGAAACATTGCCGTCAAACCAGTTAGCCACGTAGACATGCCGGTCATCAGGATGGGTGCTGATACCTTCGGGTTTGGTACCCACGGTAATCAGGGCGATTTCTTTTAGGGTTTCGGTGTCGATAACAGAAACCGAACCGTCGTCCTGATTAGTCACCAACAGGCGGCTGTCGTTAAGCGCCAGTGCGGTTGCGTAAGGCAGCATATTGACCTTTACCGTAGCAATCGGTTTCATTCGTGCCGTTTCGACAACCGTGACATCATCGCTTTGTACGTTGGCGACATAAATGCGTTCGCCTCTGGCATCAATGGTAAGTCCGAACGGGTGCGTTCCAACCTGTGCGGTTTTCTTAACGGTCAGCGTCTTCAAATCGATCTGGGAAACTGAATTGCTGATCCGGTTGGCGACGTACAGCCAGCGATTATCGGGACTGACTACCAGGCCGGACGGCGATTCGCCGACACTGATGGTACGAATGATCTTTAGACTGTCCGCATCGATAACCGAAACATTATTCTTGTACCAATCGGCCACATAAATCCGCTTGCCGTCCGGGCTCACCGCGATACCCAGCGTGCCGTCATTGACAGCAACGCGGGCGATGACTTCGCGTTTTTTACTATCGACAACCGCAAAGCCTTTGGCCTCGGGGGTACTGACATAAACTTTACTGCCGTCAGGCGCAACCGCAACACCGGCGGGTTTGCCGGTAACGGCAATGGTATCGACTACGCCGCCCGTTGCCGTATCGATAACAGACACGCTATCGTCCAATTGATTGCTGATGTAAGCGAAGCTTGCCGCTCCCAGCTTTACATCCCTGTAAGCAAAAGGCTGGGCCGCAAGCGGCGTAGATAAGAAGGCTGTTGCGATACAAATCGCTACAGCCTTCTTGCCGAGGATGGTGCGGTGGCAGTTCAATGAGAACACTCGCTAAACCTTATTTTTCAGCCAATTTTTTCAGGTTAATCAATCCTGTTTCCAAAACGGCTTTCACTGCGGTATTTGCGGCTTCTTCGTTCATTTCTTCCGGCGGATTGTTGTTCATGTAAGCGCGGTAGTAACCGGCTTTCCAGATAACGTCAGTTTTGCCGCCTTTATCAGCCAGTTCAATGCTTGCTGCGTAATCGTTTACCGGCAATGCGGGGACTTTTTCTTCAGCACCGGCATGAGTAATGGTTTTAGATGAACTCATGTCGGTGATTTTGTAAGCGTAAGACATTTTAGCTTCGTCGTACTTTTTCAATTCTTCGGTAATTGTGCCGCCGTCTTTTAAAGTTAAAACGCGCACCGCACCTTTGCTGTTATCGCCTTTAACAGTGGTACTCATAATGCCGGGATGCCAAGACATATCGCCATAGTTCTTAATAATCTCCCAGACTTTTGCAGCCGGTGCATTAATGGTGATTTTCTCTTCGGCTTTTTGACGCACAGGACCGTGAGCATTGGCTATTGAAGTAAAAAAGAACAGCACAACCGAAACGAACAAAATGATTTTCTTCATATTAACTTTCCTTATGGGAACATAAAAACTAAAACGCGCATTATATGACAACCCAGCGCCGCTGGCATCAGCTTAGCCAACTTAAAATACAATATTAGACAAACAAACCCGACCACCGCAATTGCCCTTTTTTATTGCCGCGCGGTTTCTTTTGCTCTTACCGACGGCGGCAGCGAGTAATGGGATTTTTCATTAACCGGTGTTAGGCGCTGTCCATTGCAGCCGCGACACGCAAATATCTTGTTCCTCGTATAGGCCTATCGGCCGTAGGGCATGCCGTGCGTGTCCTTAACCTTATCTGTTAAATTACCGGTAATGTCACAAAAACGGCCTGGCGCTTGAATTACGCCAAGGATTACTTTTCAATAATAGCCAGCTTGTCGGCTTCAATCCCGAGTAATAACTCCCCTTTTAACAAACCGACCAGTTCCCTGCCGGCCATCTGAAAACGCCAGCCATGCAGTAGCGGACACTCATCATCGTCATTGAACAACAGCACTTCCAAATCCTTGCGTGTCGCAAGAATAATGGGATTCAACGCGTTTTCTTCAGCGCGTATTCTGACCAGCGCCGTCAGAATATCCAGTATCGCTTCCTGTTGCTGCGTTTTTTTAGCGGGCCGGCCTTTTTCATTCAAAGGTATCGGTGCGCGGTTTTTCGCCGCCGTAATGAGTTGACACAATTCTGCGCCATATCGGTTAACCGTACGCTCGTTAATACCGCGAACATTGGCTAATTCACTTACCGCTTCCGGTTGCAGCTTGGCTAAATCGAACAGCATCTCATCGCGCAGCAGCCAACTCTTGGGTCGGTCTTCAGACTGCGCGGCTCGTTCCCGCCATTCGGCCAAGGCCTGAACAATTGATAATTGCCTGCCGGTCAGTTTGTTTTTACCCTTGATTTTCAACCAGGCTTTTTCAGGCTTCACCTCATAAAGGTCCGGATTTGCCAGTTCGGCAAAATCCCGCTCCAACCATTCGGTTCGTCCGAGTTCGGCTAATTGCTGCAACATCATTTGATAAATCTTGCACAGATAAATCACATCGTCGGCAGCATATTGAATTTCCGCATCGATCAGCGGTCGCTTACTCCAGTCCGCACGGGTATGCGCCTTGTTTAAATTGATGTTTAACAGACTGGAAACCAGCATCGCATAACCCGGATTCTCCTGAAAGCCCAGCAACGGCGCGGCGATTTGGGTATCAAAAAGCGGCTCAGGCAATTTACCGGTTAACTGATAAAAAATTTCCAAATCCTGTCGGCAGGAATGGAATACTTTTACAATCGATGGGCTGTATATGGCGTCAAAAAGGATGTCCAAGGAGGGTAATGCAATGGGATCGATACAGGCCACCCATTCCGGTGTTGCTATTTGCAACAGGCAAAACTTCGGATAATAGGTTTTTTCCCGTAAAAACTCGGTATCGAGAGCTAACCAAGGTTCTTTCTTGATTTGTTCACACAATGCAGCCAGCTGATCGGGGGAATTTATATATTGGATATTTGTCATATAGTTAAACGGGCAGTCATTAACGCACCGTAAAATCCATGCATTTTACGGTTAATGGTGGTTTTTTATTTTAATGATAGAATTTATTTTTTGTCTTCACTTACCTATGCGATTTTGTATTATTCCCGTTACCGCTTATCAGCAGAACTGTTCCTTACTCATTTGCGAGCAGACCAACAAAGCCGCCATCGTCGATCCCGGCGGCGATATTGACACGATTCTTAAAGCCATCGCCAGTGAAAGCGCAATCCCCGAATCCATCCTGATTACTCACGGCCATCTCGATCATATCGGCGCTACCGCTGAACTGGCGGCGCTGCTTTCCATTCCTGTGCTAGGGCCTCATCATGACGACCAATTCTGGATTGACGCCCTTGCCGAACAATGCCGGACTTTGCATTTCCCTGCCTGCGATTCATTTACGCCGTCACGCTGGTTAAGTCAGGGCGATATTGTTAAGGTTGGCGAAGCAGTACTGGATGTTTTTCATTGCCCCGGACATACGCCGGGACATGTGGTTTTTGTTCACCGCAACAGCAAACTGGCCATAGTCGGCGATGTGTTATTTAAAGGTACGATCGGCCGAACCGATTTGCCGAAAGGAGATTTCAATACCTTGATTCATTCAATCAAAAATAATCTATGGCCTTTGGGGGGACAGTTTAGGTTTATTCCCGGACACGGCCCAATGTCCACCTTTGGAAAGGAAATGCGCAACAACCCCTTCGTCAGTATTTAAGACGTCTACCCCTTCGACCGGGTTAACCGCCGCCGACTTGATCGGGCCCGCCATTGTTAGCCGGCGGAGTGCGCTGTCTGCCGCGTCGTCCATAGTGGTTGCTACGTTTTTTATTACGCGCTTTTACCCGTTTTATATCCAGTTTATGTTGCTTGATTTCTACCGACTTTAAATGCAGGAATATGTCCTGGGGCATTTCATCGGGCAATTCAACCAGTGTGTAATCGCCCTGAATATTAATATTGTTGATATTGTTTTTGTCGACGCCGGACTCTTCGATCAATAGTTTTTTAAGCTGTTCCGACGTAACCTGATGCTTGCTGCCCACGTCCAAACGATACCTAACCATTTTAATGCGCACTTCGGCGGCAACCGCCCCTGCCTCGCCTAAAGCGCCTACCTTCGGCGCTCGCGGCAACGGCTCCCTGCGTTGTTCTGCCTCCACCATCCTTGGCGTCGAACCTCCTCCATTCATGCCGTCGCGTTTATTATTGCCGATCATTTTGATCTCGACGGACTAACCGCGCCGCACTGTTTCAAAGTCTATCCTGATAAATTTCTACAAAAGCCTCGTCGCGCAATCTGCGCACCCAAAGCTCCGTTTCTTCTTCAATTTTCCGTTTACGAATAGCCTCTTTCACCAAGTTCTTTTTAAACTCACTGCTATCGTCCTTATTTTCCCGGCCCAAGACCTGAATGATGTGCCAGCCGAACTGCGTCTGTACCGGATCGCTCACTTCGTTAACGCCGAGTTTTGCCATGGCTTCTTCAAACGGCTTAACCAGATCGCCGGGACCTACCCAATCAAGCGAACCGCCTTTTAATGCCGAACCTTTATCATCGGAATGCGCCCGCGCCAACGCGGCAAAGTCATCGCCATCGGCAATACGGGCTTTCAATGCCAGCAAGCGTTTATTTGCCTCGGCATCATCAACCAACTCATTCGTTTTTATCAAAATATGCCGAACTTTGGTTTTGATAATCATGTGATTATCCGCGCCTTTCCGCTCTAACATTTTCACGATATGAAAACCGCTCGGGCTGCGTATCGGTTCGGACACATCGCCCTGCTTCATTTGCCTGATTTCATTAACAAACAAGGTGGGTATTTCACTGAGGGTGCGCCAGCCCAAATCGCCGCCTTTCAGGGCATTGGCATCATCCGAATCGCTGATCGCCGTTTGACTGAAATCTTGTCCGCCGCGCAGATTCCTGACAATAGCCTCGGCTTTAGCCATCGCTTTTTGTATTTCCGTCGATGATGCGCCTTCTTTAACCGCGACTAATATATGGCCCAGATGATACTGGGTAGACTCCTCGCCGATTTTATCCTGGGTTTCCATGTAGTGCTCAACCTCCCGGTCGGTCACCTTAATGCGTCCGCCGATCTCCCTGCCGCGCAATTGATTAATAATGATTTCATTGCGCATGTTATCCAAAAAGCTTTGATAGCTAATACCCTGCCCTTCCAACTCCGCACGGAATTGTTCGACATTCATGTTGTTTCTCCGGGCTATATCTGCGGCAGAGCTGTTGAGCATTTCTTCGCTGACCGTAATCCCGGCTTTTTCCGCCAACTGCCGCTGGAGTTTGTCGACAATCATTTTTTCGAGTACTTGTTTACGCAGCACATACGCAGGCGGAATCGCGGCGTTGCTTTGCTGTATTCTTTGCTCAATAGCCGCCACTTCTTTTTGCAATTCACGCTCAAGAATAACGTCCTCTTCAACCACAGCGATAATGGTGTCAAGAACTTCCGCGTGTACTAAAAAACTGCCCAACAATAAATTACACAGCAGCATTGCAACAATAGTTCTTTTCATGTGTTCCTGTTTGATCATTCTTGAGGTTTCCGATAACCATAAATTTGCTGTTCAAAGAACTTATCCAGTTTTTCGCCAATACCGGTTAATCCTTTAAGTTCTACCTGAAAAAACACGCCCGTCTGACTGATACCTGTCGCATCAATGGCGAGGGAGTTTTGAATATTTGGATTGGTATTAAGGTTTATACTGTTAATCCAGCGCCGTCCGATAACACGAAAACGCCAGCAACAATTCTCTTTTTCCACGCCAAAAAAACTTTCCTGAGTCGAGTTATTCAGCAATGAATAAGTCCAGCGCCCAACCGCGGACCAATCGTTATAAACCGGCCAGTGAAAGCTGACATCGCTTTGAATAATGTCATAAGTTCTCACCCTTGATAAATCCGGATAAATTGTATTTTTTCTATAACGGTAGCCCAGATTAACAATCTCGCCAGGCTCATTAATATAATGCAGCGTGGCGTTGTGCCTGACGAATTCGTTCAGATGCGGATTCCATTGCGTCCCGGAGCTTACCGAAACATGATCGGTCAGCCCGGCATTGAGTTCCGCTACCAGATTTGAGAAGCTATCGGTATCCGGAAAATAGCCCGGCAACGTTTCCGTGTAGCCCGGATAAATAACCTTTCTATCCTGAAAATAAGAAATCTGACCCACACTGAGTTTCAGCCTTTCCCGGCCGGTTTTCGCATCGACCAGGCGCGTTGTTAAGGCTGCCGTTAGCTGATTGGCATCCCCTACCCTGTCCGGGCCGCTAAAACGGTTTTCCAAGAACATGGTATTAAAAGAAAAATCGTTCGGCGCGGTATCGAATATAGGGATATTATCTTGCGCCGCATTAGGGACATACAAATAAAACAATCTGGGCTCAAGGGTATGCAGATAAGATCTATTGAAAATATTCATGTCCTTTTCCAGATACAGGCCGGTATCAGTAGAAAAGATAGGCAGGGTTCTTGACGTGCTATCCAAGGCTAATCCGGTGCCTCCTTTTGGATCGTTCAGCAAATACTGGGTATGCTGTAAAGAGATTTTAGGCGTTATAAAAGCGCTGGCGGTTTGCATTGGAAAACTGACTGACGGCCTAACGTTGGTTCGCTGCCCATTCACGACTGTATCGTGCTGAAAATACACATATTCAGCATCCATCACTGTATTCAACGGCATGAAATTGAACGAATGGTTCAAATTCAAATTCACTTGCGGCAACCTTCGATAAGGCAAGCCGGCGCTTGTTATGGCTTTATCGATTGATTGATAATTATCAACATGCCCTGTTAAGGAAACCCCTGTGTTCACGTAAGCAAGATTAGCCTGACTGACAAGATAACTACTGTAGGTCGAGGTGCTCAGCGCATTACCCAAGTCAGAGAAATAATCTTTATCCGACACATAATTCAAGTCCATATTTGAAGTAATATGGGGCGTAAACCGGGTGCTGTTTTTTATCACCCCCAAATACCGGGCCTTATCGCGAAGACTGTCATGAGGCATAAATTCCAGCTCTGTAGTCCCCCCCGTCATCTCTGTCAAATAACGGAAGTCCCCCCCCAATAATGCTCCTCTTTTTGAAAGATAGCGCGGACGCAAAGTCGCATCGTAATTGGGTGCTATATTCCAGTAATAAGGCGTTTCCAGCCGAATACCGCCGCGTTGGGTATTGCCGAACGAAGGCGCAAGAAACCCTGAAAGCCGTCTGTCGTCTATCGGAAAAGAAAGATAAGGCGAATAAAACACCGGCGTCCCCTTAAACTCAAGCCACGCGTTTTTAGCGGCGCCTTGACCGCTGATTTTATTCATCTTCAACTCGCTCGCATGCACAACCCAGTCCTGATTGCCGGGACGGCAGCTGGTATAAGCAACGCCTTTATAGCGAGACAGCGTACTGCTCTCCCGGTAAATTGCTTTCGCCCTGCCTCTGAGCGGCGTAGCCGGGGAAATAAACAGCGCTTCGCGCAGACGCGCCTGATCGGAAGCCAGGTTAAGGGATGCCGACTCACTGTGCAATGCCAACTCATCTTCGCTGTAATAGACGCTGCCCTGCAAATCCAATGATTCAGAAACCGTGTCGTAAGTCGCTTTATTAGAGACCGAACGCTGATCTGCATGGGTCATTTCAACATTGCCGGTATAACTGTAAATTTCATTCTCGAATATTTCGGCATAATCGGAATTAATATCCAAAGGGGACACGTCTCTCAAATCCTTTTCAGGCACAAAACGGGGCTTTCCGCCGCCAGGCGCTACGCAGCTTTGCCAAGGATCATATTTCAATTGCGATTTAAGATTGCTGAAGGTTAGCTCTTCATTGTGGTCGAACGCCGGAGTAAGAAAACTCATGCCGGACCCGGATGTTTCGATAACCCGCGGCTGCCCCTTAGGATCGGCGCCGACCAACTTGCAATCCCAGTTGTTGTCCGCCTCTTTGGCATCGCAAGCCCAACCTGGACGATTGGCTTCAGTTTGCAGTGTTTTTTTCACATCGGTGTCGGCAGAAGGCTGAGCGATTGGCTTAGCCTCCACGCTAACTTGTCGGGCGTCTTCATCCTTCTTAGTATTGACAGGAAGTTTAGGCGCGGCAAGCTCCGCCTTTTCGGCAGGAGCGGGCTGGGCATTCCCGGCAGGGCCAAGATCAGGTTCCGCTACCACCGGCTGAGCAGGTTCAACGGCTTTTATAGGGGGCTGCTGCGCCTCATGAACAGGACTCTCCTGAGTATTGCCCGAGGGTTCGGTATCGGCAGGAATCTTTGCCGCGCCGGTTTTTTCCGCAGGTTCTTTTTCACCTACGCAAACCCACTCTTTGCTATCTTTGCTTTGTACGCAATTCCAGAGAGCTTCGTTGGCAATGCTGACAGGGGCATAAACAGAAGGTAAAAAAAACAGTAATAAACGGCGGCGCATAGGTAATATCAAGTTTAGTAGCGTAGTGAATCATAAATCGAATAAAATGCCGGACGCTAATTTTACCTCACTACCCCTCCATTATACTAATCTATCCTAAACATCATGATGCCTGAAGACTTAAGAACGCTATCGATGTTCGACTGGCTTGAAAACGATTTATTGCTCACCGTTACCGCATGCGCCCCCGCGTCCAGCGACGCCAGTTTTCGACGTTACTTTAGAGTCTTTACCCCGGACGACTGCGTCAATGCAGGAAGCACACCCTCAAGGACGGGAGAGGTAGAGCAGCAATATATTGTGATGGATGCCCCGCCGACCAAAGAAAACATTGAACCGTTCATTAGAATTGCCAAACTGCTGGCGCAATCCCGGATCAACGTCCCGACCATTTATCGACAAAACCTGACTGACGGATTTTTATTGCTGGAGGATTTCGGTTACCAGTGTTTTCTGGATCAACTTAACGAAGCCACTGCCGACGATTTATATCAAAGCGCATTCGACAGCTTATTCAAACTGCAAACCCAAACGCCTATACAAAACTCCGGCCTGCCTCATTATGACGAAGCGCTCCTGCACAGGGAGCTGGCTATTTTCGACGAATGGTTTTTAGGTCAGTTGCTGGACATTGAAATTCCCGCGCCGGTTTGGGAAACGGTCCGCGCCTTTCTGACGACATCGGCCCTGGAACAGCCCAGCACTTGCGTACACCGGGACTTCCATTCCCGCAACCTGATGATTTTAGACAACGACTCCCCCGGCGTCATCGATTTCCAGGATGCAGTCATCGGCCCGGTCACCTACGATCTGGTGTCGCTATTGCGCGATTGCTATATCGCCTGGCCTGAACAACAGGTTGAACAATGGCGACTTCATTATTTCGAGCGGATTCAACAGGCAGGCCTCATTAATTGCAGTACGGCCCGGTTTAAACGCTGGTTCGACCTGATGGGACTACAACGTCACCTTAAAGCCATCGGCATTTTTTCCCGCTTGCACTTGAGAGACGGCAAATCCAACTACCTTGGCGACATACCGCGCACCCTGAACTACGTTACCAGCGTTTGCGAGACTTACCCTGAACTCGCCGAGTTCAATAGCTTCCTGCACGAGCAGGTGCTACCAGTACTAAGCAAAATCAACGTATGAAAGCCATGATATTAGCGGCCGGACGCGGCGAAAGAATGCGTCCGTTGACCGACCGCACCCCCAAACCCTTGCTTACCGCCGCAGGCAAACCGCTGATCGAATATACGATCGAACAACTGGTCGCGGCCGGTTTTAACGATATAGTCATCAACCATGCCCATCTGGGCGTGCAAATAGAAAAGCGCTTGGGTAACGGCAGCCAGTTTGGCGCAAACATCAGCTATTCGCCGGAAGGCGAACAAGCGCTGGAAACCGCCGGCGGCATTATTAACGCTCTGCATTTATTAGGCGACGAGGTGTTTTTGGTGGTCAACGGCGATATCGCCACGGACTTTCCTTTTGCCGAACTCAAAAACCTGAGCGTTGATTTGGCGCATCTGGTTCTGGTCGATAATCCGGCGCATAATGCACAAGGCGACTTCGGTTTGGCCGATACCGGCTTGGTCGTTTCAAGCGGTGCCGAACTATTCACCTTTAGCGGCATAGGCCTGTATCGCCCGGAGCTATTCAGCAACCTACCCGCCGGACCCGGTAAACTGGGGCCTTTGTTACGCCAAGCCATAGCAAGCGGCCGGGTTTCAGGACAAAAACCGAACGGTTTCTGGATGGACATAGGCACGCCGGAGCGTTTGCAGGAACTGGATTTTTATTACACTCAACAGGGGTAAAGATCATGACTGACCATGTTTATAAAAAAATAGAACTGACCGGCTCATCAGCCGTCGGCATGCAGCAAGCTATCGAAAACGCCATCAGTAAGGCCGGCCAAACCAACGACAACATGCGCTGGTTTGAAGTCGTCGAAACCCGCGGCCACATAGAAAACGGCAAAATCGCCCACTGGCAAGTCACCGTTAAAATCGGCTTTGCCCTGACGGCGTAAAGGCATTGCCATTCGACAAACCAGGCGCGATCGCATATGCCCCCTCAATCAAACAACAGCGCCAATACCGTATGGCACCGCGCCACTGTCACCCGGCAACGCCGCGAACAAAAAAATGCGCATAAAGCGATAGTTCTCTGGTTTACCGGGCTATCAGGCTCCGGCAAATCAACGCTGGCCCATGCCGTAGAGGAACAATTGCATCAACACGGTTTAAATACCTTTGTTTTGGACGGCGACAATGTGCGTCGGGGCTTGTGCAGCGACCTGGACTTTAGCGATGCAGACCGCAAGGAAAACATCCGCCGTATCAGCGAAACAGCCAAACTGCTGCTTGAAGCGGGGGTAATCACATTGACCGCATTTATCTCGCCGTTCAAGGCGGAACGCGCCACGGCAAGAAGCCTGATGCCGGACGGCGACTTTATTGAAATTCACTGTTGTTGTCCGTTAACGGTTTGCGAGCAACGGGATGTCAAAGGCCTGTATAAAAAAGCGCGGCAGGGCGAAATCCTAGACTTTACCGGCATATCCTCGCCTTACGAAGAACCGGAAAACCCGGATTTAAAAATCGACACCCACCGGCTTACGCTCGAAGAAAGCGTACAGCGGGTCATATCGCTGTTACGCGCTCGAAACATCGTGTCCGCCCAGGAATAAACCATGCATTTCGATGTCTTCAATGGCGATGCCGACGGCATCTGCGCCCTGATTCAGCTGCGCCTGGACCGCCCGCAGGCAGCCCAGCTCATTACCGGCATTAAACGCGACATCAAGTTACTGGATAAATTCACTGTCACCCCAGGCGACCACGTCACAGTGCTGGATATTTCCCTGCAAACAAACAGCGCTCGGATTAAGGCGTTTTTAAAGCGGGGCGCGCATATTTTTTATGTCGATCACCACCAACCCGGCGATATTCCCAACCATCCGCATCTAAAAACGCTGATTAACACCGACAGCGCGGTCTGCACCAGCCTGCTGGTCAATCAATACCTGAACGGCAAATACCCGTTATGGGCCATAACCGCGGCCTTTGGCGACAATTTAAACCACAGCGCCGAACAACTGGCCGCAACCCTGAGCCTAAGCCAATCGGAATTAGAAACCCTGAAAAACCTGGGCATCTATATCAATTACAACGGTTACGGCGGCTGCATTGACGACCTGCATTTCGCCCCTGACCGACTGTATCGGGAAATGGCCGGCTTCCAATCCCCTTTTGACTTTATCGGCGGCAATCCTGACATTTTCACCCAACTGGAACAGGGCTACCGGCAAGACATGGCGAATGCCCTGCGTCTTGAGCCGGAATACCAACGCGATGCGGTCGCGGTATTCATCCTGCCCGATACCGCTTGGGCAAGGCGCGTTAACGGCGTATTCGGGAACTTCCTGGCCAACCTTAACCCAAGCAGAGCCCATGCGGTAATCACCCATAACAAGGACGACGATTATCAGGTTAGCGTCAGGGCGCCGTTAACCCGTAAAACCGGCGCAGATCAGCTGTGCTCCGCCTTCCCAACCGGCGGCGGGCGAAAAGCCGCTGCCGGCATCAATCATTTACCCGGCGATCAGCTGAGTATTTTCATTAAAAAGTTTGATGATTTTTATTCGTGAGTAGCTGTTACAATGCGAGTAAAGGCTTACATTTCAAATATAAGTACAATGGAACGCAGATGATGCGGATGGACACAATTTTTTTAGCCTTTACCTGTGTAATCATACGCATTAACGTCATCAGCGTTCTATTTTTGGCCACTGAATAACTAAACTTTTAAAGACCGCCGGAACCGACACGCATGAACTCACTGACCGCTCAATCCCGCCCCGACTCATCCGCCGCCACTCGGCTGGAACAATTACAACACATCAACCTGCAACTTGCGGCACTGGGCCAACCAACCTGCGAAGTGGAAAACGACCCGCAATACCTGAAAATTGCCGGCAGTTTATTAAAAACCTATTCCCAGCAACGCCGCCTGCTGGCGCTGGCCAAGTACCGTTGTCCGGCTGATCAACGCATCCAGGATTTCCTTAATCAGTACTTGACTGAAAACGGCATAGCAGGAGCCGTCAGCTTGCCCGGCGAAACCTTTGTGCTGGAACAAAAAGGCTTGGCAAGAGAGCTGTCTTTGCCCTTCCAGCACAACGAATTTCATTCGCCTTATATTGATTCCTACCGGATACAGCAAGGCGTGTTGCATAACCCGAAAAACGACCGGCGCACCACCAAAGGCGTGTTTCACATCGCCGCAGGCGGCCTTCCGGTGCCGGCCGATAAAAACGAAGTGCCCGTTCAGGCCTACGCGGCGCTGCTACGCGCAGCGTTGACGCCTCCCGACGACCTGTTGTCCCTGCCCTTTACCAACGCCCAGGCCGACAGTGCAAAACTCTGGGTGTCATCATTGATGAGACCCATCGTATGCCCGGAAATTTCTGCCACGATGCCGGTCAAAACCATGGAAGTGCGTTTTTTTGCCCCCGGCGGACTGGTCGCCAACCTGGATTTTGTCGAATCCATTTTCGGCAACGCGGGCGACCCGTTCCTGCCCGAGAACGATGCCGCATTGGATATTGACCATTGGACCGGCCATACCGGCTGCATCATTCTTGCCTCGCATTTGGTTCATTGCCGGAAAAAAGATCTCGGTCTTCCGCATGTTGACGACGCCACCGAGCGTCAGCGCAAAGACGGCATGTGCTGGAAAAATGCCGATGAGCTATACAACAACGGACAACCGTTCAAACTGGTGTGCCGCAACATGCAGGGGGTTATTGTCACCATCATTGCCGACAACTATTTCGGCTACAGCAAAAAGGAAATCAAGTCCCATATCAGCTACTCGGCCAACCTGTACGGCGGCGCCGAAGAAGAGCATTCAGGCGGCGCGCTGGCCTTCCCGAGAGTCATTCTGGGCGAAATCTTTTTACCGCATACTTCCTATATCGGCGAGCATTATTCTTTCGACAAAGTCTGCCGACAACTGGCGTCAGTCATCGAGCCTAAAGACGAAGGCTACGCCGTCGACAAAAACTATCCGGACATCCTTTATATTCCCAATACCGCGAAGTTCAACATCCAGCAGCAGCAAGTCAGCTGGACGCATAACCGGCAGACGCAAACCCTTAAATTGCTGTTCGGCCACACCTACGTCTATCCCAACGGCTTTAAAATCCACATGGAACGCCACCCTACCGCGCCCAGCTGGCGCTTGATCGGCACCCATCAGGAAGGCACCTTCTGCCACAAACCGAGCACCGTCTCCGGCGGCGGCAAATCGGAGATTTCCAAATCGATTGCCGGAGCCATCATTTCCGGCCCGGTTTTTGTCGATCATTTCGATAAAGACATGGACATCGTCACCGCCATCTTCGAACACGATTATTCCACCCGGTTTCGCGACCCGGCCCTGCATGGCCTCGACCGACGCCCCCTGCTCAGCAATGAACGCACCCTGGGTTCGGTGATCAAACTGCTAACCCCGTCCGAAAACGAATTTTCGGACGCCCACAACCGGTGGCTGGCGACAATACCCCAGCACATCTTGGCCGTGGCGCTGATGATCAAACGTTTTTACAAGGAAGAATGGGGCCAAGACTGGAGAAAATATTTCTCCGTCGACATGGTCAACAGCCACCCCGGTAACGAACTGAAATTTCAGGGCCGCAAACTAATCGCCAGCTACCTGCGCGTAGGTTTTGACGAAAATGGCGCATGGCGGGTGTTCAAGCTGCGCCAGGATTTCATCGCCTCGGCCAAAGTCCAGCTGGAAGACGATATTTCCGCGTCCACCGTGGTGCCGACGCGTATTCTTACCGGGCTTAATCCCGATTATAAAAACCCCAGCGTCAAACTGGTCGATAACTGCGAGCAAAGTTTCTTTCAGCGTCCTGACGATGCGATACACCGCGGCACCGATTTGCAGACCGAACAGGATTTTTCGCGCACCGATAATTTTATCTCCAATTTCCAGCCGCTCACCGCAGAGGACGCGCGCGAATTCATTGAAGACGTTATTCATTTCGACGAATTCAGCATGCCGATGCAAAACGTCATCCATCAGGCAGTCAACGGCAAGGACGGCGAGTATTTCGTATCATCGGCTCATCCTCGCCTGGTTGACGGAAAACCCAGCCTCAACGTCCGCTATCTGCAACTGCGCCCCGATATAGCCAACCCGAAAATGCGCTATATTGCGGAGCTGTCCACCCGCTTGGCGCGGGGTCTTGATACCGATCAAACCGTTTATTTCCCGGTTAACGCCGTATTGACCGGACGACGCAACAACCCTGCCGACCTTGAGGCCGGCATCCGGCCGTTAGCGATCTATAATCCGATCCATTACCAGGAATTGCCTGAGCTGTTCATGGATTTTATTTGCAGCCTGACCGGAAAATCGCCGTCCACCACCGGCGCAGGTTCCGAAGGCGCGTTGACCAAAGGCCCGTTTAATGCCTTATCCACCACCGCCGACCTGAATACCGCATTGGTTTCGTTCATATTATGCGGCTACGACGGTTTTTCCACGGCGGCGGGCTTCATCGGTTCCAAACGCCAAATCGATCATGACATCAGCCTGCTGATCCCTGAAATCTGGTCGCGCTTGCCGGTAGACCAGCGCGACCCGCAGTATTTAATTGCAAAAGGACAACTGGAAAAACTGGAGGATTTCGAATACGAAGGGCGCACCGTCTATCAAAGCCGACTGGGCTATCGCATTACCGAACGATTCGTGCATACCAATTTCGGCAAGATGTTCGATTACCCGACCGCGGTATTCGACGACGCCATGTTGAAACCGGAAACTCAGGATATGCCCAGCTATGTTGACGGCATCGATAACGTGTACGAAGCGCAGCAACGGGTCGCGCAACAGTATTTCCAGGACGGCTCCATCGATGACGCCTGCCCGCCGTTAAAAGCGCTGCTGCACATCATGGCTGAAGGCCACTATGCGGGCCAAACCGTCAGCGATCCGGCCATTCGCGCGATGTTCACCCGCGACTATCTGCTGCAAAGCGACTGGTATCAGCAGCGTCTTGAAATCAAACAGCAACGCGAAAGCGAGCTTTGGCAGCAACACAAGACTTATATCCGGCAGCAATTGGCTGCAACGGAGCAGCACGATTTAGCCAACCGCGCCGAATTAAACCAAAAACTCGAAGCGACTGAACGCATGCTGGCCGAAATCAACGATCCGGCTTACCTGCAACAGCTGCAAGGGACCTTAGGGGCGGATTGGGTACATCATTCGTAAGAACATATCACCACGAAGAGCGCGAAGAAAAAGCTAAGCGGTATCGTTCCCACGCTCCGGCGTGGGAATGCAGTTCGGGACGCTCCAGCGCCCCGTTCAATTAAACCATAGCCAAAAAATCATTATGGGCAGAAGTCGTTACACGATAACCGAACCCGGCAAACCGCACTTTATGACCTGTACGGTACTGGAATGGTTACCCGTTTTCACGCGCCCGGAGACCACACAGATCGTACTCGATTGCTGGCGTTACCAAAGAGAACACGAAGGCTTACGGCTCTATGGATACGTCATTTTAGAAAACCATTTGCATTTTATTGCCCAAGCGAAAAACCTGAACAAATGCGTGAACAGCTTCAAGTCCTATACTGCGCGGCAGATTATCGACCATTTGCAAGCACAGCGCGTTGAGCGGTTATTGACACATTTACGTTTTTTTAAAACAGCGCACAAAACAGACCGGGAATATCAATTCTGGCAAGAGGGTGTTCATGCCGAGATGGTCTTTAGCGAGGCAATGATGCGGGAGAAATTAGACTACATTCATAATAATCCCGTGCAACGCGGTTATGTGAACTTGCCTGAACATTGGCGTTATTCGAGTGCCTCAAATTACGCGGGATTGACGGGGTTGATAGATATAGACCCGTGGTGAAGGCGACGCTGGAGCGTCTGAGACTGCGTTCCCACGCCGGAGCGTGGGAACGATACCCACTTGCTTTCTTCGTTCTCTTCGTGTCTTCGTGGTGATATTTATCGTTCCCACGCTCCAGCGTGGGAATGCAGTTCGGGACGCTCCAGCGTCCCGTTCAATTAAACCATAGCCAAAATCATTATAGGAAGAAGTCGTCAAACCTGAACTTGCCTGAACATTGGCGTTATTCGAGTGCCTCAAATTACGCGGGGTTGACGGGTTTAATCGAGGTGGACTCATGGTGAAGGCGACGCTGGAGCGTCTGAGACTGCGTTCCCACGCCTGAGCGTGGGAACGATACCCACTTGCTTTCTTCGTTCTCTTCGTGTCTTCGTGGTGATATTTATCGTTCCCTCGCTCCGGCGTGGGAACGATAAGATTAAATTATTCATCGCCGTGCGCGTTTTTGTTTCGGCAACACCCCAAAATAATAAACCGCCAGAAACACCACGCCGATGCTGAAAAATACCTTGGCAAACGGCCTTAGGGTGTCATCGAAAAAGAACTCCCCTATCATCCAAACCGCATTGCCGCATATCCAGCTGCTGATCGCCAAATTATGGAACAGGTTGGCGGTGTTATTTCGCCCCAGCCAGGTAATGTGAAAAGCCGCCGCAACCGTCGGCACAATCATGAAGATGCCTTCAAGCCTCCATTCCATCAACCAACAACTATCTTTCAACAGCCATAATACGATGTGAAAATTTTCATATTCGCGAAGTTTTATCTCACTCATTCGGCAAACCTTATTCAAGTCATTTTTTTACTCTTGCCTCGGCTGTTTTAGCAGGATGCAATCCTCGGCCGCGCGCCTGTCCTGATCTATCGCTAAAATATAACACATCGCTTTTCACCTGATTACCTTACTCCAGCCATACCTTGTACGTTTTCCTACCGTCTTCAAATACAAACAGTTGCTGGGGAGTAATGCCGTTAGCGCGGATAGATTCGCCCAATTGCTTGAGGTCGATTGTTCCCGAACTTATGATGCGCGCCAATACATCTTCAGGGATGAGATGCTCCAAATCCAGCACCGCTTCGGCGGGCATTTTAACCGCAACCCGCTGTTCGCCGCCTTCGGTGACACGCACGCAAAGCAGCGTTGCTTGCTGATCAAAGCTCAAGGTCCTGACTGTCGGCTCATGCTCAACTACGGGCAGTTCATACGCTATGGCCTGCCGGATGAGTTCCGGGCCGACCGCTTGTTGCAGCAGCGTCCACCACGACAGTCTGACATCCAACTGTTGTAATTGCTGGATTAGCCCCTGAAACGCACGCATCAGTAAAAACAGGTCGGAAGGCCCGGCCGAGCGAAACCACCAGCGATAATCGCCGAGCAGCTCGTTAACCGACTGACCTAGCTGCCATTGCTCGGGATTAAACGCATGGTTTACTAAAAAAGGCCGGAATAATATCTGGCATAAGGCGGGCAACGAGCCGCTGATGGGTGCCAGTTTTTTGCTGTCGAAACCCAGCGCAGCAAAGCAGTCCAGCGGTTTGACGGGGCTGCGTCCGCGGCAACCGACGATCGCCTTGAGCAGCGCCAGTCTGCGCGGCTCAGTAATCGGAACGGTGCAGCCGTAGTCGAGCAAGGCGACTAGCGGCCTCCCGTTTTCGTCGCGGCTGTAAAAAATGTTACCGGGATGCGGGTCGCCATGCACTTCGCCAGCAACGAACATGCTTTTAAACAGCGTCATCATCAGTGTTTGACCGATCACCAGACGATCCTGCTCCGGCCAGTCACGGGCCTTGTCGATCAACACGCCCTCGGCCCTGCTTTGCACCAGCATCCGTTCGCTGCATAAATCCTTATATATTTTGGGAACTTTCAGACCAGGAACCTGTACGGTTCGACCGAAATAATCCTGCCGTTGGGCTTCCGAGCGGTAATCGAGTTCGCGGCGCATATTGTCGCGCAGGCTTTTTTTATAAGCGTCAAGATCGAAACCCCAGCGATTGACCGGTCCCACGCCGGGCATCAGGCCAACCAGGCGCAATTCGGCATCGACCGCATCGCTAATATCGGGATAGCGAATCTTTACCGCGACCTTGTCGCCGTTTTTAAGCACGGCCAGATGCACTTGTCCGAGGGACGCCGCCGCGATGGCTTCATCAATGGTGCGGAAAATAGTTTTGGTTTTTTGCCCGAGTTCCGTTTCAAGCTGCGGGATCATGGTTTTTAGCGGTAAAGGTTCTATGCCTTCGACAAGTTCCTGAAACGGCGTCGTGCCGTCATTGCCCGCAAACAGCTGACCGACTTTCATGGTAATGCCGCGCGCATCGGCAAACAATCCTGCAAGCGCCTTTTTGGCGAGCAGCCGTTCGGTCTCACTTTGGCTACGTTGGAGTTTTTTGGCGGCCAGCCCGATACGGAAAAATTGCAAAACGCGTTTTGCTGTTTTTAGGATAGTCACATTATGCCTTTCGGTGTTAAGCCCCTGTTTTAGTCTCTATGCCGGACGGGACTCATAAAAACACACCACGAAGACGCGAAGAACGCGAAGTTTTATTTCTTCGTGTTCTTCGTGGTGAAGTTTCTTATCGGTTATTCCACAAGCTCCCCAACAACACAGCTCTCATCAACCGCTGTTATCACGCAGTCAAGCGTCTGGTTTTCCACCGACACAGCGTTACCGATCACGCAGCCGACCTTAAGATAATTCGGCGTATAACCGAAAACCCGCTGTTTGCCATCGTCCAATGCTTCGCTGTAGCCTTCCCATAACACCGGAAATTCATGGCCTACGTTGTCGGCAAAAAACTTCAGCTTCATCTCCTCGGCCAACTCATGTAACTGCTTGCTGCGCTGTTTTTTGATGTCGTTGCTTAATTGATCTGGCAGGCTTGCGGCTTTGGTGCCTTCCCGGCTGGAATAGGTGAAGATATGGATATGACCGAAACCGGTTTGCTTAATGAAGTTAAAGCTCTCCTGCCATTCCTGCTCGGTTTCGCCGGGGAAGCCGACGATAATATCGGTGGTGACATTAAAGTTGGGGATTTGCGCGCGCAGCTGATTGACGATGGCAGCAAACTCTTCGGTTTTACAGCGCCTTGCCATACGGCGCAGCACGGTGTCCGAGCCGCTTTGCAAGGGTAAATGCAAATGCGGCATCAGGCGTGGATTCTCGAACAGTTTGAAAAAATCGTCCGGCAATTCCCAAGGTTCCAACGAGCCTAATCGCAATCGCGGAATCTCGGTTTCCGCCAAAATAGCTTTGATCAAATCGGACAGGTTGTTACCCAAGTCGCTGCCGTAGCCGCCCAAATGCACGCCGGTTAAAATGACTTCGGTGATGCCTTGCCGGTGCAGCGCATTGATTTCGTCGATGACCGCCTGCACGGGACGGCTGCTTTCCTCGCCGCGCGCGACGGTGACGATGCAGAAGGTGCAGCGGTAACGGCAGCCGTCCTGTACTTTAACGAAAGCGCGTTGCCTGCCGCGGGTGAACAGCGATATTTCCCCCGGTTCGGTGGACAATGCGGGCATGCTGTCCATGTTCAATTCAGCCAGGGTTTTTTCGACCAGCTGATCCTTGTCCTTGTTGCTGACTATCAGGTCAACGCCCAATAAAGACGCGGCTTCATCCTCATTCAAGGTCGCGTAGCAGCCGCTAACCACGAGCTTGGCTTGCGGGTTATCCCGATGGATGCGGCGGATCAGCCGGCGCGATTTTCTGGCCGCATCCTGAGTCACCGCACAGGAATTGATCACGATAAGATGCGCGGCTTCGGCTTGCTTGGTGATTTGATGACCGGATTTTTGGAAAGCCTGAGCCCAGGTTTCCAGTTCGGCTTCGTTAAGACGGCAGCCGAGGGTTTTAAGGTGAACTTTCATTACGGAGAAATAATATAAAAATAGAACGAATAAAAAAGCACACCACGAAGGCACGAAGAACACGAAGTTTTTATCAATGCCGTTAAGTTAAGGAACCTGCATGCAATAAATTGAACACCTTGTACCGTATATCGGCAGCGGGAGTGCAAGCTTTGCTTGCATTGGCAGGCGAAGCCTGCACTCCTGGCACCTTGCCCAAGTTATTTCGTACGCATATTGTGTTTTACTCAAATTCGGCTCCTTTGTCCGCTCTCTTGCTGACGACCGCCCGGATGCAGGAGGTAGAGCAACTTAGGAGCAGTTACTCGGGGAGGAGATTCAAAAAACGAATTTTAACTGTAAACGGTATATATTTTTTCTTCGTGTCCTTCGTGCCTTCGTGGTGAAATTTTTTTTAACTAATGTGCAAACTCAATTATCCAAAGAACCAATAGGCGACAAATATGGACGCAACAATGCCCGCAAAGTCGGCTATTATCCCACACGCGGCGGCATGACGAATATGTTTGATGCCGACCGAGCCGAAGTAAATCGCCAGTACATAAAAGGTGGTTTCGGTGCTGCCTTGCACGATCGACGATAAGCGTCCGGCAAACGAATCCGCGCCCATGGTTTTCATGGTGTCGATCATCATCGCCCTGGCCCCGCTGCCGCTGAACGGCTTCATCAACGCGGTAGGCAGCGCATCGACGAAGCGGTCGTCGAGCATAAAGTAATGTACGATGGTGCGCGCTAAATCGGCCAGCAAATCCAACGCGCCGCTGGCCCTGAATACCCCGATCGCAACCAGCATCGCGACCAAATAAGGGATGATGGTGGTGGCGGTATGAAAACCTTCTTTGGCGCCTTCAATGAAGGCGTCATAAGCGTTAATCTCCTTGTTGATCGCGCCGAGAATAAAGGTGATGACCAAGGAAAACAGGATGAAATTGCTGATAATCGCGGATTGCTCAAGCATCTGCTGTTGCGGGAGGCTTGAAAAATACGCCAGTATGCCTCCGACCACCAGCGTAAAACCGCCCAGATAGGCCACGATCACCTTATCCAACAGGTTGATTTTTTGCACATAGGCGACGGTAAACAAACCGACCATCGTGCCCACATAGGTGGCTATCAGGATCGGGATGAATACGTCGGTCGGATTGGCCGCGCCCAATTGGGCTCGGTAGGTGAAAATCGTCACCGGAAACAATGTAACGCCTGCGGTGTTGATGACCAGGAACAGGATTTGCGCATCGCTGGCGGTTTCAGGATGTGGGTTGAGCGTTTGCAGTTCCTGCATCGCTTTGATGCCCAATGGCGTGGCGGCATTGTCCAGGCCCAACGCATTGGCGGAAATATTCATCACGATTGCGCCTAACGCGGGATGGCCTTTGGGCACATCGGGCATTAACCGGCTGAATAACGGCGTGAGGCTTTGGGTTAACAGCAGGATAAAACCGCTTTTTTCGCCGATGCGCATGATGCCCAGCCATAAGGCCAACACGCCGGTCAGACCCAGGGATATTTCGAAAGCCGATTTCGACAACGCAAACATGGCTTCCATGATTTGCGCAAAAACCTGTTGGTCGCCCAAGAACACCAGCTTGAACAGCGCGGTGCAAAAGGCGGCGAGGAAAAAGCTGATCCAGATGAGGTTTAGCACGATAAATACATATTAGGCATAATTAAAAGATTTTTACCACGAAGGCACGAAGGACGCGAAGTTTGCGCTGGCCCCAACCTCTCCAGAGGCCTTGAAAGCATTATTACCTCTTTCCCCACGTGCCGCAGTTAAACGTTGTAGGAGCGGGCCATGCCCGCGATGAATAGGCTAACACTTTGCATTCGCTGAACAAATATCGCGGGCGCGGCCCGCTCCTACGTTGTCATTCGTTGTCATTGTTCTTAACTTAATGGCAGTAGTTATCGAAAACGGTAGGGACAATAACGCCAGAAGAACCAAAACCTTCATGTATGTCCTTCCAAAACACACAGCAGTCCTCGCAGCACCAAATCAGCATCAACGATGGATGCAACACCAAGCTGTCCGGCGATAAGTCCGGCATCTCCACCGGTTAAAATCAGTTTCGTATTGTCAGGTTGTTTTGCCAGCACATGCTCGATCAAGCCGATAGCCGCCGTTAAGGCGCCGCTATAGATGGCGGCCTCGGTAAAATTGGCCAGGCCGAATGGGTAGCTTGCCTCGCTAGCAGGCAACGCCTCCGTGCCTTGAACCAGGGATTTTTTCATCAGCGTCAAGCCGGGGCTAATCAGGCCGCCTTGATGCCTGCCGTCGGCATCGATTACATCCACGGTAATTGCCGTTCCGCAATCGACTATACAGGCCGGACTTTGATATTGCTGGCAAACAGCGACCAAAGATAGCCAGCGGTCAACGCCCAGTTTTTCCGGCTGTTGGTAAGCGTTAATCACGCCGAACGCCTGCGCTTGAGGCTTAACCAGAATAACATCCACATCAAGCCAAAGCTCAAAGGCTACCGACTGGACAAGTTCGAGCAACCGGTTTGCGCTCACGCAGGAAACGGCAAGCCGTCTGGGCGGTCGGATGCCTTTCCAAAGCTCGATAAGTTCATACCGATTAATCCGGGTATTCAGCAAGGGCCGGCCGGTAATGATTTGACCGCCTGTGCTGATTCCCCACTTCAGCCGGGTATTCCCCATATCAATTAACAAATTCATTGCCGTACCGAACCGTTAAAACTGACTTCACCGGAGGCAAACGCCTGCACACGTCCATCCGGGCGCTCAATCAACAACATGCCGTTATCGTCGATGCCTCGCACTATGCCTTCAAATTGTTGCTGACCGATAAACAAGGTCGCTGATTTGCCGGTCAGGCAATCATAGGAGCGCCATTCGTCGAGATAGACTTGAATGCCGACACCTTCATACTCGGCGATAACCGGCAGCAGATGATTTAACAGGGTGCCGGCCAATTTATTCCTGAACAGTCGGTTTTGCCCGGTGATTTTGCTTAAATCGGTCCATGCCTGAGTGATGCTTTCGGCTTCCGTTTCCGGCAAGAATAAATTCAAGCCCAAACCGATAACGGCGCTGCACGGGCCGTCAGTCTCGCCCGAGACTTCAACCAGAATGCCGCCCAGTTTTTTGCCCTGACTGTAAATGTCATTAGGCCATTTGAGGCCAATATCGTTGATTTGATGCTGTTTTAAAGCCCTGATCACCGCCACGCCGATAGCTAGACTTAAGCCTGAAATGGCGGCAGGTCCCTGCTGAAAGCGCCAGAGTATCGACAGGTAAATGTTGCTCCCGTAAGGCGAAACCCATTGCCGCCCGCGCCTGCCTTTGCCTGCTGTTTGATACTCCGCAAAACACACCGAACCTGAAAGTGCATTATTTTGCGAGCGTTCGACTAAATACCGGTTAGTGGAATCGATTTGATCATGGATTTCAAACGAGGAAATTAACGCGCCGACCCGGTCGTTAACCACTGCATTGATTTGTGACGCCTCCAACAACTCCAGCGAGTTATCCAGCCGGTAACCTTTACCGCTGACTGCCGAGTGTTGCAGCCCCAATTCGGCCAAGCCGTTGAGCTGCTTCCAGACCGCTGAACGGCTGATGCCCAGCGCATCGGCCAATTCAGTGCCGGAATGAAACGCGCCGTCAGCCAAGAGGGTAAGGATTTTTTTTTGCTTATCTGAAATGTTCACAAGCGCTCACGCTTTATTGCCAACCTGTTTTTTATCCCTGATCTGTTGCAATTGCTCTTTTACCACATACTTAATCAGCATTTCCCGATCCTCATCTTTCATATTAATAAAATTAATACCAACAAAATAAGGGTACTGACTATCATCCGATTGGCTATTCTTACAATAAACAACCCTGCCGTAAGTCACGATGACCGTCATACAAGATATCAGCAGTATTTTGATTTCCAGATAATCGTTTTCTTTAAGCGCTTCTTCGCAATTAAAAGCGATGCCGGTTGCACTCATGTTAACGTTGCGGGTGTCATTTTCCTTAAATTGCAAGCCCTGCATCGTAATAGCCTGGGCAAGAAGATCGATTTTTCTGTCAATTAACCTTAAGTACTCCGCCACGTCCGGCAGGCTTTTATCCAGCCTGTGCAATAACGGTGTCGATTCCTGCGATACCATTTCAAGCGCGGTAGACAATGAACAGCTGTTCAAAATATTGTCGGAAACACGGTGCGGCTCGTTGACCAGCTTTTCATCTATTTTTTTGTAAAACAGATTAACTTCATCATCGATTCGAAAAAAACCGCGTCGATCTTCAGTTTTCGTCATATTGACCTCATCCACAATCTACAGCCTCTAAACTTTTTATTGCCATGATTTAGTTAATAAACATGCTCTAATAACGGATCTTATCCAAGATTGGCCATAACCCGGAATATAAATCCGTTTTGGAAAAAAGCGTGTGCGGTTGCGACTGACATGTGAGGTTTTTAAGAGATTTAATGGACATAATTCAATCCGCCGCAGCTTGTCAAATTATACGTTAAACCGTTTGATTATTTTATTTTTTGGTCTAGTCGCTTAAAACCGGTCAAGCGTTGCCGCATGTTCTCCATGTGAGAGCTTTGCCAATAGATGCGCTGACAATCGACGCATTGATGAAAAGTCTCATAGCAAAGTCGAGTCTTAGATTCGAGACGATCCTAAATATCCGCTTTGGCGACCGGCGTTAGCAAACCGTTGCAAATCAAACATCGGGCAAAGGGATGAACGAGCCGTATAGGTCGAAACGGCGCATCCCTGTAGTCGTTACGATAGAGACTGTCGAAACCCAACAAGCGCATGCGCTTGGCGAGCTTGCCCAGATTCACGTAGGGCAAGGGTTTTTCGCGTAACCTGACCAAAGCGAATATGTCCGGCGTTTCGAAAACCGGGTAGACCGCGGCATGATCGCCGGTTTGCAATTGATAATCGAATCCCACCGACTGACCATTGACGACAATCAGGTCGACCGCAGTATGAGGCACGCCGAAAACTTCAATGGGTCTTTGATTGCCGGATGAGCGCTAAAACCATAGCAATTGGTTCGTTTGCATTGTTCCGGAGGAAGGAAATCGTTCTGTTCCGCGTAGAAACGAAATTCAGCGCCGTGTTCCGGTTTCATATTGTCCGCCTGCCGATCTCAAAAAAATCATCCAGAACAGTAGGTTGGCAGAATTATAAAATATTTTCCGCAAAATATTGAGCTTACCCAGTTCACGTACAATAAATCCCGGCTCATAAAGAGAAAGAACGCACATGAATTTCTGAGAAGTCGTTTTGCCTATAAAAACAATACTTGCTCAGTATCGCTGGCAAAAAGAGTAGGATTGGTAAACCTAAAATAAGGCTTTTCGAACTGAGACACCGAAGAATAACGACTATCAATCGCTAATTTCCGGATTATTTTATTTGATTTTCAGGAGATGGTCTATATGGCGGAGAGTGAGGGATTCGAACCCTCGATGGGCGATAAAACCCATACTCCCTTAGCAGGGGAGCGCCTTCAGCCTCTCGGCCAACTCTCCAAAATAGATGATCTATCTTTAAGCTACAGCCTTGTGCCTCGAGATAATTTTAAGAGCTAAGCCCTTAAAAAACTAACGTAATTCCATTTAGCTAACGATGTTAAGGTGCAATTGCTAAACTACTTCACTAAAATAGTTTGCAAAACAATCCGCACCCCACTTAATACTAAGCTCACATCCATTAGCTGGTGAGTGTCCATGACACTCATAAAAACCCCTGTTACGATTTACTCTTCAGATCCAGTCAAGCCAGCCGGCCCATTCTGTTCTTTTTTAATCCTTTCGTAGATCTCTTCCCTGTGTACAGAAACTTCTTTGGGTGCGTTAACACCTATGCGAACCTGATTTCCTTTAACTCCAAGAACAGTGACTGTAACTTCATCACCGATCATCAAAGTCTCCCCTACCCGACGAGTCAAGATAAGCATGGCTACTCCCTATATATGTTAAAAACGTACTGTTCTTAAACAGCATCCAACCAAGACGAGCAATTATAGCAGCTTTTTCTAATAAATAAAGTCTAAGATTCTATTTCTTGATCTAATTTAAATGCGGAGTGCAGCGCCCTAACCGCAAGTTCCAGATATTTTTCATCGACGACAACCGATATTTTAATCTCGGATGTTGAAATCATTCGAATATTAATGCCTTCATCAGCCAATGCCTTAAACATGGTGCTGGCAATGCCTGCGTGAGAACGCATGCCTACGCCGACTATCGACACTTTGACGATACTGTCGTCACCGGTAACGTTTCTGGCCCCTAATTCGGCGCAGGTTTTATCCAACAAGGTTTTGGCTCGCTGATAGTCATTACGATGCACGGTAAAAGTAAAATCAGTGGTCGCATCATCGGCGATATTTTGGATGATCATGTCGATTTCGATGTTGGCATCGGCAATCGGCCCCAAAATTTTAAACGCAACGCCGGGCAAATCAGGCACGCCGGTGATGGTTAATTTAGCTTCGTCCCGATTAAAGGCGATTCCTGAAATTAAAGCACTTTCCACTTGTGATTCCTCGTAGGTAATGAGCGTACCCTTACCTTCTTTAAATGATGATAATACGCGTAACGCAACGTTATATTTGCCGGCAAACTCAACCGACCTGATCTGCAATACTTTCGAGCCCAGGCTGGCCATTTCCAGCATTTCCTCAAAAGTGATTTTATCCAGTCTGCGGGCTTTCGGCTCAACTCTGGGATCCGTAGTATAAACGCCGTCGACATCGGTATAAATATGACACTCGTCGGCTTTTAAGGCCGCCGCCAATGCCACAGCGGTGGTATCCGAGCCGCCGCGCCCCAGCGTGGTGATATTGCCGTGTTCATCCACGCCCTGAAAACCTGCGACCACGACCACTTTGCCCTCGTTAAGATGAGTCCGAATCCGTGCATCGTCTATCTTGCGAATCCGCGCTTTGGTGTGGCTGCTGTCGGTCAGGATTTTCACCTGGCTGCCGGTATAAGAACAGGCATCGCAGCCCAATTCATGCAAAGCCATGCTTAACAGCGAAACGGTGACCTGCTCGCCGGTGGACAGCAACACGTCCATTTCCCGCTCGTTCGGGTGTTGCTGCATGTCTTTTGCCAAATCAACCAGACGGTTGGTTTCACCGCTCATCGCAGAAACTACGACGACGATTTGATCGCCCAAGTCATGGGCTTGCTTAACCTTTTCGGCGACCGCTTTAATGCGTTCGACAGTACCTACCGAGGTGCCGCCAAATTTGTATACGTATAATGCCATGTTCTTTTTAACCTTTTTGTCGTTTTGGCTGTTTTATGTGTCTTTATACTACAATGGGTTAGTCTGCAATATCCCCCTCTTCATACAAAGTCTCAGGAGCAATGTCTGCTCCATTCGGCCAAGATATAGACCAGCCGTCGACAAAGAATTTCTGGAAATACTGTTTATCCTTAAGCGGTTCGAAAATCTCGCCGTTCAACCATTGCAGGCAATCGGCGATTCTTTTTTCGCCATTATCGAAAGTCAATTTGATTTTATAATCGCTTAGATATTCGGCAGCGACGACAACGGGCATATAGTGCATAAGCGGTTCTCCATTAATTGAGGGGTTCTATCCTATCAATCTGTTTGCCTTGTTCGGCTTTTTGCCAATTTTGCATGATTTCGTCTTGATGTAGCAACGCCCATTCCTGAATCAACTTTTTAGCTGTTTTGGAAGTAATATTGCCTTTAATTATAGTGCCGTCGATGCTGAACATACCCTTTTGACCTTGGTATTCGGCATGGAAATGCGGTGGGTTGTGCTCATTGTGAAACATGCGGATGATGATCCCAAAAAACATCGACACATAAGGCATTTCAACCCGCCAGCCGCTGTTTGACCCACTCCGGCACTTGCTGCAAAGCCGCCGCCAAACCGGACGGATCATTGCCGCCAGCCTGAGCCATATCGGGCCGACCGCCGCCTTTTCCGCCAACTTTGGTGGCGACAAAATTCACCAAATCACCGGCTTTCATCCGCCCCATCTGATCTTTAGTCACACCGGCAATCAAGCTGACCTTGTCGCCGTCGACGACTGCCAAAACAATCGCAGCACTGCCTAATTTATTTTTTAACTGATCGACCATGTCTTTCAGGGATTTTGGATCGACGCCTTCCAACTTAACCGCCAATACTTTGATGCCATCGACATCGACAGCCTGAGCGCCCAGCTCGTTACCCGCAGAACTGGCCAGCTTTGCATTCAAGCGTTCCAGCTGCTTTTCCAACAGCCGGTTTTTCTCTATCAATTGCTCGACTTTTTCCGGTGCTTTTTCCTGAGCGCTTTTTACCAAGCCTGCAATGCTAGCCAGCGCATGGTCGCGACCGGCGATAAAATCAAAGCAACCACCGCCGGTTACCGCCTCGATACGCCGAACGCCCGCAGCCACACCGGTTTCGTTAATGATCTTAAAGCAACCTATGTCCCCTGCCCGCTCAACATGAGTTCCGCCGCAAAGCTCGGTTGAAAATTCGCCGATTTTCAAAACCCGTACTTCATCGCCGTATTTTTCGCCGAACAACGCCATCGCGCCAGCTTTAACCGCGTCATCTTTTGCCATGACTTGCGAGATAACTGGATTATTCGCCCGAATCTGCTCATTAACGATCCGCTCAACGGCGCTAATCTCAACAGCCGTGACCGGCTCAAAATGGGAAAAGTCGAAGCGTAACCGCTCAGGATTAACTAACGAACCTTTCTGCGCGACATGATCGCCCAAAACCTGCCTTAATGCAGCGTGCAATAAATGCGTCGCCGAATGGTTAAGCTCGGTCGCCTTCCTGTCCGCCGCGCTGACACGGGCATCGCACAACTGGCCGTTGCTCAGGGTACCGGTAAGCAGTTTGCCTTTATGCAGAAACAGGTTGCCGCCCTGTTTTTGGGTGTCGGTAACTTCAAAGACTGCACCATCCGCTTCGATTTTGCCGCAATCGCCGATTTGGCCGCCGGATTCGGCATAGAACGGCGTCCTGTCTAAAATAACAACGCCTTCTTCGCCATCCTGCAAACTAGCTACCGGCTGACCTTTTTTATACAAACCGATGATATGCACTTGGTCGTCAAGATGATCGTAACCGGTAAATTCGGTTTGCGCATCGAGCTTTATGTCCTGATCGTAATCTGCGCCAAAACTGCTCGCAGACCTTGCCCTTTCCCTCTGAGCCGACATCGCTGTTTCAAATCCGGCATGATCGACAGTCAAATTGTTTTCACGGGCAAAATCGGCAGTCAAGTCGACGGGAAAACCGTAGGTATCGTAAAGCTGGAATACGGTTTCGCCGGGAATCACAGCACCTTCCATCTTGGCGACACAGGCCTCCAGAATCTTCATGCCTTGTTCCAGGGTTTCCGCAAAACGCTCTTCTTCTTTTTTCAAGACGCGCTCAACCTGGGCCTGCGTGGCTTTAAGTTCAGGAAAGGCTTCGCCCATTTCCTCAGCTAAGGGAGCGACCAACTTATAAAAGAACACATCGCGAATGCCCAATCGATAGCCGTGGCGAATGGCGCGTCGGATAATGCGGCGCACCACATAACCGCGTCCTTCATTGGACGGCATCACGCCATCCGCGACCAGGAATGCACAAGAGCGGATATGATCGGCAATCACCCGCAACGAGCTTTGCGTCAAATCGTTAGTGCCGGCCAGTTCGGCTGCGGCCTTTAACAATTTTTGGAATAAATCGATTTCATAATTGCTATGCACGCCCTGCAACACCGCCGCAATGCGCTCCAGACCCATGCCGGTATCTACCGAAGGCTTAGGCAACGGCGTCAACGTGCCGTCAGCGGAACGGTCGTATTGCATGAACACCAGATTCCAGATTTCGATATAGCGATCGCCGTCTTCATCCGGCGATCCCGGCGGGCCACCGGCAATGTCCGCGCCGTGATCGTAGAATATTTCGGTGCAGGGTCCGCAAGGCCCGACATCGCCCATCGACCAGAAATTATCTTTGGCACCTATTTTTGAGAATCGGTTCTTGTCTATGCCGACATCGTCCAGCCAGATTTTTTCCGCTTCCGAATCTTCATCGAAAACAGTGACCCATAATTTTTCCGCCGGGATTTCCAGTTCCTTGGTTAAGAAATCCCAAGCAAAATGTATCGCTTCTTTTTTAAAGTAATCGCCGAAACTGAAATTACCCAGCATTTCAAAAAACGTATGATGCCTTGCGGTATAACCGACGTTTTCCAGGTCGTTATGCTTGCCGCCCGCACGCACGCAACGTTGACTGGTTGCGGCCTTGTTATAGTCGCGATGATCCCGTCCTAAAAATACATCCTTGAACTGCACCATGCCGGCATTGGTAAACAACAAGGTCGGATCATTGCCCGGAATCAGTGAGCTTGAAGGCTGCACGGAATGCCCCCGCTCGCGAAAAAACTCAAGAAAGGCGGTGCGCAACTCGGCGCTAGTCATCTTTTTCATAATAAATAAATGCTTTTAAAAAAATAGGGTTACGTTACGCCAAGGTCTTTTTAGTTAAACGTCATACCGATAATCCCTACCGGAACGACGTGGTTGTTCATAACTTAACGACATTATCGCTAACGCCACCCACTACTTAGAGAAATCTAATATTCAACTCATCAAATAACGCACTGATCATGGCGCCGGAAAATCCGCGCTGCAATAAAAAACGACTGCGTTTTGCCCACTCATTACGCTCCATCACAGCGTCATGAGTATATTTTTTATTGTAAACCTGTTCCAGCAGCGCCATCCAGCTACCGGCCTCTTCCCGCACAATGCCGTCAAGATCGAACGCCGCTATGCCGTTTTGTTTGAGCTCATAGCTGACGCGTATAGGCCCGTAACCTTTCCTGATACGGAACCGGGCATAGCTTTCGGCGTATCTTAAATCGTCCTGCCAACCTTGCTCGGCCAGTTCGTCGATGACAGGCTGAGCATCATCCCTGTCAAAATCCCTTAAAGCCAATTTGTTCAGCAATTCCTGCTGACTATGTTCTCTTCGAGCCAAAAGACGTAGGCAAACTTCCTGAATTTCCTTGGTAGCTTCGTTCACGACAGACTACAAATCATACATTCTTTACTTACACCAGGAAAAGCATTCGCCACGAAGACACGAAGGAAAAACTTCGTGTCTTCGTAGTGAATAAAAAACTTAAATCACTTCCGTACTAAACAAACCTGTTACTCATCCTCATCAACAACCGAAGGCACATCAATCAGAGGAGCGACTTTCTTACCGAAAGCCTCGGCTCTGATTTTCGCTTCAATTTCTTTGGCTTTTTCAGGATGCTCTCTTAAGAAAGCCTTTACATTATCCTTGCCCTGACCGATCTTTTCATCGCCGTAACTGTACCAGGAACCCGCTTTTTGAATAAATCCGTAACTTACGCCCAAGTCAACCAGTTCGCCCAAAAAGGAAATACCTTCCCCGTATAAAATCTCAAACTCGGCCTGTCTAAAAGGCGGCGCGACTTTATTCTTGACGACTTTTACCCGGGTCTCATTGCCGATAACTTCCTCGCCCTTTTTAATCGACCCGATACGCCGAATATCCAGACGCACCGAAGCGTAAAATTTAAGCGCATTGCCGCCGGTAGTGGTTTCAGGACTGCCGAACATGACGCCGATTTTCATCCTGATCTGGTTAATGAAAATAACCAAGGTATTGGATCGCTTGATATTGCCGGTCAACTTCCGCAAAGCCTGAGACATCAATCGCGCCTGCAAGCCCATATGGGAATCGCCCATATCGCCTTCAATCTCGGCTTTGGGTGTTAACGCGGCCACCGAATCGACCACGACCACATCGACCGCGCCGGAACGCACCAGCATGTCGGTAATTTCCAACGCCTGTTCGCCGGTGTCCGGCTGGGAAACCAGCAAGTCATCGACATTGACGCCGATTTTTTCGGCATAACTCGGATCCAAAGCATGTTCGGCATCGACAAACGCCGCGGTGCCGCCGAGTTTTTGCATTTCGGCGATCACTTGCAGCGTCAACGTGGTTTTGCCGGATGATTCAGGACCATAGATTTCAATAACCCGACCGCGAGGCAATCCGCCGCAGCCCAGCGCAATATCCAAGCCTAAAGAACCGGTAGAAACCACATCGATGTCGCGCGAAGCCGCCACATCACCCATGCGCATCACCGAGCCCTTGCCGAATTGCTTTTCTATCTGCATCAGCGCCGCGCCTAGCGCTTTCTTTTTGTTCTCATCCATTATGTAGTGCCCTTTACGCCCTGCGGCTATGTTGGTTAGAAAGAAATATCGCTGAAATCGAATTAATTATTATCACATACCGACAGGGCTTCGGATAGTGTTGATTTGCCGGAAAGCGTTAAGACCGGGAGTAACAACACGTCCACCATTGGACACAGAAAACCTTGACTAGGATTTGATAAATAATGCAGGGGAAAAGCAAGCTCGTTTTCAATACTGTCTGTTAGATGCGGATTAAAGAGCGCTTACACTCAATTTGAAAACGCTGTAAGGCCGGGCCGATTCGCACCATCTCCGGTGGGGCGGCCAAGCTATCGGGCATGCACAAACCCAAAGAGCGAAGCTTGCTAAAAAACCGCACTAATTATATGTGACAACATGTCGCATTATCATTTTATCTGCGCGTTGATAGCATATCGGCATGCGCTCTTACTTGCCTTCACTTCGGTAAGGGGGAGCTTAATCGTCTATTAGGCTCCCTTTTTTTAGTTCTGTAGATATCTAAACTTATTTCATGCTTTTGATTGCATAAAAGAGGAAGTTATCGCAGGGTTTGTCCTGTTTCAACATTGCCCGGATGCATATGTCTGCGCTGAGCACCCGCATCTTTTCTTTGCCATCAGCCCACTGCAAACCAGACATCAGGTAGATGCCAGCAAATCCTATACAGCTATCTATCACGAGCAAACGGCGCAAACCAACGACGCGCCGCCCGCCTTAGAACCCAACGCACGCACGACACTTCCCGCCTCTCATCCCCGTTAAGGCCATTCAGTTAAGGCACATCCATTATCGAACCGCCTTTTTACGGTTTTCACAGCTAATGTATAACATCAGCTATCGAATCAATTTTGCCCATTAAGACTGGCTTTCAAGACGGCTGTCTTATAGCAACTGTGTTAAAATAGAGAAATTAGCCCATTCCTCTTTTATGGTCTAATGTCCAACATTATCATTCGGGAAATTTCACCATGAGCAAGGAACCTTTTTTTCGTCTCAATCAAGAACCCGACGCCCTGAGCGGATTTTCTCGCACCGTCGCGGAAATCCAGTGGTTACTATTGGTCTTGATGATGTTTTATCTGGTGGTAGGCCAAATCGAGGAAAACGTTAAAATCTTTTTGTTAGGCGGCCTCTGCGCTTTCGCCGGCTTCGTCATGATTTTCCATTACCTCAACTTTTTTGCCAAAGCCAATGTCTGGAAACTGGCTTTGGAAACGTGGGTCATGATCTTGTTGGTCACATGGTTCGTCTGGCATACCGGACGCCAGAACAGTTTGTTACTTAACTTGTACTTCCTGCCCATCATCACCAGCGCCCTGGCCTTGGGCAGGCTGACTACATTATTGGAAGTATTATTAATCGGCGCTTGTTATCTGTATTTAAGTAAAAGCGGCCTATCTGGCGACGACGTTTTTTCCCTAGCCCAAAGCAGCATCCTGCTGGCGTGGCTATTTCCTATGCTGCTGGTGGGTTACGTCACCACCATGTTGTCCAGCGACATCTATCACGCTTTCAGTCGCATCAAGACCACTGCGCAAACCGATGAATTAACCAGTCTCTACAACCGACGGGCCTTCATGGATCTATTGGAAAAACAACTGCACCAAGTCCGGCGCAAGGAAGACTCTTTCAGTCTGTTATTGGGCGATTGCGATAACTTAAAAATCGTCAATGACAAATACGGTCACGAAGCAGGCAACCTGTTGCTGCAAGCCATCGCCGACAACTTTCGACACTGCTTAAGAGGTTGCGACTCCGCCGCCCGCTATGGCGGCGATGAATTCACCATATTATTGCCGAACACCAACGTAGAAGCGGCGGAACTGGTAACAAAGCGTATCAAAGACACATTGTTGGCAAGCAGTTTTAACTACCGCGGCAATGTAATCACCACCAATATCAGTATCGGCATCGCCACCTATCCGCAACACGGCGACACCGCGGAAGCCTTGTTGCAACATGCCGACCAAGCTATGTATGCCAACAAGCGTGAAAGTAAAAATCCGGCTACGCAGAACGCTAGCGGATAGTTTTTTTAACCACAAGCGTTAGCTAAAAATTGGGAAATCGCTATTTTCTGACTTTGAAAACAGCACTCATCCAACGGCATGCTCTTTTAGTCATTCTTTCAGCGCATCATCCATTCGGGTTTGCCGGCCCGGCCCAACCGCCAACAATAAAGGCGCCCCTACCCCAAGCGAAACAATTCCTTAACCAACAGCTCAACGCCCCAGGTTATCAACAAACCCAAAACAGACATAGCCAAGGATGCAGTCATTATGTTGAGATTATTCAGAGTGAATTTGTTCATGGCGATTAACCCTTTGTAAATGATTCAAAGGATTATTCTGAATTAGCCACGTTAAAATTTGATGACACGGGAACAATGCTCTTACTTACTGCAAGGCGTCAATCATCAACCGGCCCAGCTGGGTATGATGTAGGATTTTGGCAAACGGTCGCATGGCTTGCTCCTCGCCTTTTACAAAAACGAATACCGGCGTACTGGTGTGGGTTCCGGTCGCCCAAACCACCTGCTGACTGGCGGAAACGGCCTGCGCCAACAGGTTTTCACGGTTCTCTTTTTGATAAACAAAAAACGCGCCGTTGACTTCCATTTTGGGTACAGTTTTCTCGCCCAGTGAGACATGCCCCGCGCTATAAAACGGATTGACCTCGGTTGCCAGGATTTTTACCGCTTGCGCTTCGCTAATCTTGAATTCCGTGTAGCGGTTAACCAGTTCGGCCAGTTTTAACGGTGTTTGTTGGTCTTTGGGCAGCTTATCAAACTGACTGAAAATATCGTGATAACTCAGTTGTTGCGCGTAAATTTTGTCTAATACTTCGGGATTGCCGAAATTAAAATTGGGTTGGAACAATGCCCCGCCTGCAAATGCGGCTCCCGGCAGACTGTGCGGCTTGGGGATGTCTACGCCGGAATAGCTAAAACCGAAACCGCCGGTTTCATGGTCGGCGGTGACGATAATCAGGGTATCTTGACGGCCTTCCGCCCAATCCAAAACCGCGCTCAAAGTATCATTAAAGCGCAGCATTTCATGCAACAGCAAGCCGGTGTCATTGCGATGCGCGGCCCAATCGATTTGCCCGGATTCAATCATCAAGAAAAATCCCTGCTCGTTACGATCGAGAATTTTCAAAGCTTGCTCGGACATTTCTTTTAAAGTCGGTTGAACATGCCACTCATTACCACGGTTTTGAGTTTCAACGATACCGGTTGCCATGCCGGAATCTGCAAACAAGCCCAGCGTTTTACCTCTGGCTTGTTGCAACTGCGCTTTGTTAAACGCCAACGCGTAACCTTTTTGTTGCGCGACGGTTAACAGGTTTTTAGCGTCTTTGCGCGATGACTTGATCTCAACGCTATTGCCGGTCAACTGTATCAATTGTTGATGCAGCGCAGAGTTTTTATCGTCGACCTGCTCGGGCAACCAATAACTTAAGCCGCCCGAAAACATGACGTCCGCCCCGGTTGCCAATAAATCTTCCGGAATGCTGTTTTCCTGGCTACGGTGCGTCTGGTGCGCGGCAAAGGCGGCGGGAGTTGCATGGGTAATACGCGTATCCGAAACCAGGCCGGTCGCTTTGCCCAGACGTCTGGCTTTTTCGATGATATTTTCCTGAGGATTACCGTCGCTATCCAGGCCCAGCATTTCCGCACCGGCAAATTTTCCGGTTGCCAATTGCGTTGCCGATGCAGCAGAATCCGTTACTAACGTATCGGCGGTATAAGTCATGGAAATACCCAGCCGCCCCTGCTCCATCATACGATCTAACGCGGTAGTGCGGTTGGCGATAACGCTATGGGGAGCCTGCCTGGCATAAGACAGCAACAACCCGACTTGTTGCGGCCCCATGCCGTCACCGATAATCATGATCACGTTTTTGACCTTGGCAACCTCAGGCTTGACGCTGTCCGCCGACGTGCAACTAAGCAGCGCCATGCTAATCAGGCAATAAGCCCAGCTTCTGTTTATTCGTATGTTCATCATATATTTTAAACCGGATGGCGGATGGCGTTTACCAATGGGATGCAAGACAATGATAGAGAAAATAACCCTTTTTGATAAGGACTGCCAAATCGATAAACAAAAAAAAGGGCTATCATTTCTGATAGCCCTTTCTTATTAATGGCGTCCCCAGGGGGGTTCGAACCCCCGTTACCGCCGTGAAAGGGCGGTGTCCTAGGCCACTAGACGATGGGGACTAAAACTGGTTTAGTCAGCCTAAACTTAACTGTAAATCATATTGCTGTTTTTATGCATTAAAAATCATAAAACAGCAAAGACATAAAAAAACCTAACAGACAGGTCTTAATATATGGCGTCCCCAGGGGGGTTCGAACCCCCGTTACCGCCGTGAAAGGGCGGTGTCCTAGGCCACTAGACGATGGGGACTAGAACTGATTTACCAACTTTTTGGTGGAGCCAAGCGGGATCGAACCGCTGACCTCAACACTGCCAGTGTTGCGCTCTCCCAATTGAGCTATGGCCCCGAAGTTGAGAACCGGCATTGTACAGCAATTACCGGTTGTGTCCAATACTAATTTAAGTTTTTTATATGGTTTATGGCTCGCTGTATTCTAGCCAAGGTTTTTTCCTTGCCTAACAACGACAAGGTTATATCAATCGCCGGTGAAACCGCTGAGCCGCAAACTGCGACGCGCAAAGGCTGAGCCACCTTACCCAGGCCCAGCGCCATCGCTTCGGCAAGATTCAGCACAATCTGGTGCAAGGCCTCGCCATTCCACTCGATCACCGCTGCAAATTCATCATGCAACCTCGCCAAAACCTCATCCGAACCGGGAGTAAAATTCTTTTTAGCTGCTTTTTCATCATACGCATCGAAATCCTTATAGAAATAAACGCTGGCGGCGGCTATTTCAACCAGGGTCTTGCAGCGCTCCCGTTGCGCCTTGACCATATCGACAAGACTGGGGCCTTCGGTAGGATCGATGCCCAGCTCGCCCATGTGCCAGCTTAAATGACGCGCCACATGGGCCGGATCGCTATTCATGATGTATTGATGATTCAGCCATAACAGCTTTTCGGTGTTGAACGCGGATGCCGACACATTGACATTTTCCAAGGCGAAATGCTCGACCATTTCATCGATGGAAAAAATCTCCTGATCGCCATGCGACCAACCCAGACGCACCAGATAATTCAGCAAAGCGTCGGGCAAATAGCCGTCGTCGCGAAATTGCATCACGCTGACCGCGCCGTGGCGCTTCGACAACCTCGCGCCGTCAGGCCCCAGTATCATCGGCAGATGCGCGTATTTAGGCAGTTCCGCGCCCAAGGCCTTAAGAATGTTCATCTGCCTGGGCGTGTTGTTGATATGGTCGTCGCCGCGTATGACATGCGAGACCTTCATATCCATATCGTCAACCACCACCGTTAAATTGTAGGTCGGCGTGCCATCGCCCCGGGCGATAATCAAATCATCCAGTTCTTTATTGGCAACCACAATGTCGCCCTTAATCAAATCAGGGATTGTCACTACGCCGTCAACCGGATTTTTAAAGCGGATGACCGCTTCCCGGTCGTTTTTCGGCCCGACAACATCCCGGCATTTGCCGTTATAGCGCGGTTTTTCCTTGTTAGCCATTTGCTCGGTGCGTAATTGCTCCAACTCTTCTTTACTGCAATAGCAATAATAGGCGTCGCCCTGATCCAGCAACTGCTGAATAACTTCCTTGTAGCGATCGAAATGATGCGTTTGGTAAAAAGGCCCTTCATCATATTCCAGCCCCAACCAAGTCATGCCTTCCAAAATGGCGTCGACCGATTCCTGCGTGGATCGCTCCAGATCGGTATCTTCGATCCTTAAAATAAACTTTCCGCCATGCTTACGCGCATAAAGCCAGGAAAACAAAGCAGTGCGAGCGCCGCCTACATGCAGATAACCCGTTGGACTCGGGGCAAAACGTGTTTTTATAGTCATTTGATAATATTTCGTTAGTAAGATTCTGTCGAGATTTGCCTAGCGGCTATTTTAACATCGTTTTTCACAGCCAATCCTAAAGTTAAGATGCAATCGCTGCTTAGTTTTTTCCATAAGTGTTCCCACTGATTTTATAACCCGCGGGTTTCTTATACCATTGAGCCGTTATTAACACCCCAACTGATTATTTTAGGATTATTTAATTAAAAATTAAGGCGATACTAAGATCAACACGACGGCTACTGAATAACATTACGTTATCTAAAACGACTTGTTAACCGGGAGAACTCCATGAAAAAAATACATATCATTGCGGCTGCTATTGCAAGCGCCCTTCTATCGGGCTGCGCCTCGCAACCATTAAGCACTTTCGACATTTTTCACGCTCAAGACTTAAACGGATTGGTCTCCTCTGGACAATACGTACAAAAAACCGATAACTTCTTTGTACTTAATGATTCCTCATTATCAATGGATGAAGATTATCTCGGCGTAGGCTACCCGGCCCAACCCCGTCCTAACAAACTATCCGTTGAAAAAGAAATCCTGAACCGGATCAACCTGACCATCCCTGATCTAAAACTGACTTCAAGCATTCGCAGCTTCGGTTTCGGCCCCTGCCTGGACTGGGGCTTCACCAAGCTTAACCAGGCGCCGACCCCTTACTCAAAATCCGCTTTCGGCAGCGGCATAGATACGCTGACCTGTGCAAGTGGCGGTACGCCGATGGATAGCGGGATTGAAGAGACAACCAACGACTTATCGACCGCAACGGGCAACATCGCCGTGTTGATTCTCAGCGATGGCGAAGTGGACACCGACCCCGTTCCGGCAATTAAAGCCCTAAAACAAAAGCATGGCGACAAATTATGCGTTTATACGGTTTGGGCGGGCAATGAAAAGGATATATACGGACAAGCCGTATTAAATCAGCTCACGGATATTGCCGGTTGCGGCTTTGGCACCACGGCTGAACGGATTTCCACGGCCGACGGCATGGCCAAATTTGTGCAAAGCGTTTTCTTAAAAGACGCCGCGCCGCCGGTTGCCGACTGCTCGACACAGGATGACGATGCCGACGGCATCGACAATTGCAAGGATAAATGCCTGAACACCCCAAAAGGCGGTCATGTTAACCCATTCGGCTGCTGGATTGTCGATGTTAAATTCGACAACGACAAAAGCAACATCAAACCCCAGTATTACCCTGAACTCGATAATGCCGTTACCGTCATCAATCAAAATCCCGGCATAGCTATTGAAGTGCAAGGCCATACCAGCAGCACCGGCACAGTGGAATACAACCAGAGATTATCAGAGCGCCGCGCACTGGCCGTTAAAAACTATTTAAGCGGCAAGTCCGCCCACGCAGGCGGAACATTGACCGCCCGCGGATACGGATTAACCCAACCTATCGACACCAATGAGACCGAAGCAGGCCGCTCCAACAACCGCAGAGTGCAGCTGGAAGTGCTGAAATAACCTTAAGGATATGGTCGGTAATAACTTCCCGAAACATAAACTCATCGTTCCCACGCAGAGCGTCACTGCCATTAAGTTAAGCCCATTGACACTTCGTAGGAGCGGGCCGTGCCCGCGACATTTGCACAGCGATTGCAGACTTGTCGCTTTTTCATCGCGGGCATGGCCCGCTCCTACACCGCTTAACTTAATGGCAGTGACGCAGAGCGTGGGAACCCTAAGCGGAAGTTATTATTGATGAAGTCCTAACCGGAAACGTTTAACAAGTAACAGGGTGGGTAATCCCCGCCCTTTTTATTACTTATTTAAAAAGAAAATTTCCCTGCAATTATCAGGAAAACCACCCAATACCTTTTACCCGGATTTATGAATAATAGGCCATTTTAATTAATGGCATTAATGACATGATCCGCTTACCTTACCTATTACTGAGTTTTCTAGTATTCCCCGTCGCCTCTCTCGCTCACGGCCCCACCCCGCAAAAAGCCAAGGAAAGCATCACCATTAATGCTTCCGTCGATACCGTCTGGAATGCAATCAAGCAATTCGATGCCATTGCCGACTGGCATCCCGATGTTAAAGCAAGCTCAGGCGATGGCAAAAACGCCTCCGACGGCATTAGAACCATTACCCTGCAAAATGACGGACAACTGGTAGAGAGCCTGGATTTTTACAGCGATAAAGATCATGAATACAATTACCGCCTTAAAGTTGAAAATGTAACGGCATTTCCGGTCGGCTCGCACACCACCAACGTTCAGGTAACGGCCGGGAGCGACGCCGACACCAGCGTGGTTACGCTAAAAAGCCGTTTCTACCGCGGCGACAGCGGCAATACCCCGCCTGAAAACCTGAATGATGCGGCGGCAGTTAAAGCGATGAATGCATTCTTTAAGAACGGTTTGGCCGGTCTAAAGCAAAAGCTGGAAAAATAAAAAGATTGTCTCTCACAGGCGTCGACTTTAGACATCACCACGAAGACACGAAGGGTGCTTCGTGGTGAATTAATCTTGAATATAAATTGATGGATATGAGCCACAAGAACCTACTGCCCTTTAATTCTCGCGCGCCTCAATAAGCCCTTGCCGACTGGCCAACAAAGTCAACTCAGCCAGCGTTTCCGCACCCACTTTTTCCTTGATTACGGTGCCGTGGTTACATACCGTCTTGTAACTTAAACACAGCTTTTCCGCCGCCTTTCGGACCGTGTAGCCATTCGCCAACAAACAGAATACATCGAACTCTCTCGGAGAAAGCGTTTTGATTTTTTCCGATTCGTCCTGCTCACCGGCCATAGAAACAGCCAGTTGTTGGGCAATATCAGGATCAACATAAGTACCGCCCTGAGCTATTTTATACACCGCAGCGATCAGCGTTTCAGGCATGCTGTTTTTAGTAATATAGCCCTTGGCTCCGGCCGCAAGCGCGCGCGTCACATAAACCAGTTCATTATGGATGCTGAAGACCAGGATCTTACAGTGCGGATCGCGATTGAGCAGCCTCCTGATGCTTTCAAAACCGCCGATGCCCGGCATCGATAAGTCCGTCACCACAATATCCGGTTGATGCTGATTGTACATTTGACAAGCCGCCTCGCCCCGATCCGCCTCATAAACCTGTCCGATTTTATCGGATAGGGACAGATAAGCCTTGTAACCCGTCCGAACCACGGCATGATCATCGACCAACAGCACACTAATTTTACCCGCCACGACTTTGCTCCTTAACGTGTCAAAACAGTCATCATGCCTGTTTACAAACGTTAAATCGATAGGAGCTTTTCCCGTTCTTGCAGTCAAACAATCAAGGAAATTTTCTCGGTTTATTTCCGGGATTTTTCCCGCCGTTTTCCGGGCTTATTCCGTAACGCTGTAAGCAACCGCTCCCGTACTATGAACGCCTGTTCAGCCCTGCATCTCAATAAAGCATTGCAAACGTTTTGATCAAGAAAGCGAGTTACCTTACTTAAACTTTATTGATACGCACGGGCTGGCTTCATATAAGTACAACAATCATAACCCCTGGAGGAACTATGCGGATTTCCAAATTCACCCGCACCGCTGTCGCATCCGCTGTCTGTAGCGGCGCCTTATTATCGGTTTCGATACCGGCGCAGGCCAACAAAGCCCTGGATAGACTGTCGAAAGAAGATACTAACTGGGTCATGCAGACCAAAGACTACGGTGCAACCCACTTTAGCGACATGACCCAGATCAACGCGCACAACGTCCAGCATCTACAGCCGGTCTGGTCGTTTTCCACGGGCGTACTGAACGGGCATGAAGGCGGACCGCTGGTCATTGACGGCATCATGTATGTACATACGCCCTTCCCTAATAACATTTTCGCTATCGATCTGGACGAGCCCGGCAAAATCTTATGGGAATACAAACCTAAACAAAATCCGGCCGCCCGCGCAGTCGCCTGTTGCGACGTGGTCAACAGAGGCTTGGCTTACGCGCCCGCCGGCGACGGTTATCCGGCGACTATTTTCCAGAATCAACTGGACGGACATGTCGTCGCGTTAAACGCCAAGACCGGCGAGTTATTGTGGAAAATGGAAAATTCCGACATTGCGATGGGTTCCACGCTGACCGTCGCACCTTTTGTGGCTAAAGACAAAGTCATCGTCGGCAGCTCAGGCGCAGAATTGGGCGTAAGAGGCTATGCCACCGCCTATAACATTAAAGACGGCAAACAAGCTTGGCGCGTTTACGCGACCGGCCCTGACGCCGACATCAAACTGGCCAAGGATTTTAACAGCGCCAACCCGCATTACGGCCAATTCGGCCTGGGTCTGAAAACCTGGGAAGGCGATGCCTGGAAAATCGGCGGCGGCACCAACTGGGGCTGGTATGCATTCGACCCTGACCTGGATATGCTCTATTACGGCTCGGGCAACCCCGCGCCGTGGAATGAAACCATGCGCCCCGGCGACAATAAATGGACGATGACTATCTGGGGCCGCGACATCAATACCGGCGAAGCCAAATTCGGTTATCAAAAAACGCCGCATGACGAATGGGATTACGCCGGCGTCAACTACATGGGCTTATCCGAGCAGCTGGTTGACGGCAAAATGACCAAACTGTTAACTCACCCCGACCGTAACGGCTTGGTTTATACACTAAACCGCGAAAACGGCGACTTGGTCAACGCGTTCAAAATCGACGATACCGTCAACTGGGTTAAAAAAGTCGATTTAAAAACCGGCCTGCCGGTTCGCGATCCTGAGTTTTCCACGCACATGGATCATGAAGCCAAAGGCATTTGTCCGTCAGCAATGGGTTACCACAACCAAGGCATCGAATCTTACGATCCGAACAAAAAACTGTTCTTCATGGGCACCAACCATATCTGCATGGACTGGGAACCGTTCATGCTGCCTTACCGCGCAGGCCAATTCTTTGTCGGCGCGACGCTGAACATGTATCCGGGACCTAAAGGCACCTTGGGCCAAGTGAAAGCGATGAACTCCGTAACCGGTAAATTCGAATGGGAAATCAAGGAAAAATTCGCAGTCTGGGGCGGCACCACCGCAACCGCGGGCGACCTGGTTTTCTACGGCACCTTGGACGGTTACATCAAAGCTCTGGATTCCCGGAACGGCAAGGAGTTGTGGAAATTCAAACTGCCTTCCGGCGTTATCGGTCACCCGATTACCTTCGGACACAAAGGCAAACAATATGTGGCGATTTACTACGGTGTCGGCGGTTGGCCCGGCGTTGGTTTAGTGTTCGACTTGCAAGACCCCACCGCAGGTTTGGGCGCAGTCGGTGCGTTTAAAGAACTGGCTCACTACACGCAACAAGGCGGTGGTGTGATGGTCTTTGCATTGGGTTATTAAAGAGGTAGGGGCGGGTCTTGTGCCCGCCCATCGGCCTTATGCCTGTTCAGGGGCAACCACAAGGGCTTGCCCCTACGTAGCACCACGTTTTTAAACCGGCATTAACAAGAGTAAATATGCACATGAATAAGTTTTTTATAACGGCTTTGTGTTTGGGGGGCAGCTTGGCAATCCCCCCAGCACAGGCCGAACAAAACAAACCGCTAAAGGTCTGCGCTGCGGAAAACGAAATGCCTTATTCCAATAAGGCAGGCGAAGGCTTCGAGAATAAATTGGCGGAATTGGTCGGCAAAGCGCTGAATAGAAAAGTCGAATACCTTAGTTGGAGCGACCCGCGCTACTACATACGCGACACGCTGGATAAAGGACTGTGCGATGTAGCGATGGGCGTCGATAAAGGCGATCCCAGAGTCTTAACCACCCAGCCTTACTACCGTTCCGGCTACGTCTTCATCTCGCGAGAAGCCGACAAGCTGAATTTGGAGAATTGGGATAGCGAGGCATTACGCAAGGCGCAACGCATCGCTTTTGTACCCGGCACGCCGCCGGAAGCGATGATGCGGGCTATCGGGCGTTATAACGATATGTTCAATTATTCCCAGGAGTTGGTGGGCTTTAAATCCAGGCGCAACCAATACATTAAATACGAAACATCGAAACTGGTCTCCGAAATTTCATCAGGCCATGCCGAAGTTGCCGCCCTTTGGGGACCGTCTGCGGCGCGTTATGTCAAAGCCTCGGCCACGCCGTTGGTGATGACGATAATTCCCGACGACAACGTTCGCGCAGACGGGCAAAAAGTCGACTTTCACTTCAGTACATCGATGGGCGTTCGAAAAAACGATCCAACCTTACTGGCTGAGCTGAACAAGGTTATCGAAGACAATCGGGATGAAATAACCGAGCTGCTGGAAGAAGAAGGCATCCCTTTGGTTGCTGAACCCGATGCATCTTAAAAATCATAAAGATATAGGTTTTAACATGAACAGGAAAAAATTATTTGTCGCATCGGCTGTCAGCCTTGCGCTGATCAGCACGGCGGCTTTAGCGGAAATAACCTTTCGCAATACCATTACCGGCGCACCGCTGGATATGAGCGTCGCCAAATCGGGCGGCAATCAGGCCGTTTTCAATCAATTTAAAGAGACCGGCAAGAACCCCTACAACGGCGATAAAGACGCCGTGCAAAAAGGCCACGACCTGTTTATGCCCGCCTGCTCCGGCTGTCATGGTCACGAAGCCGAAGGTAAATTGGGGCCGGGGCTGGCGGACGATTACTGGACCTATCCGTCCGCTGCTACCGATCAGGGTTTGTTCGAAGTGCTGTTCGGCGGCGCCAACGGCATGATGGGGCCGCAATACGTCAATCTATCGACCGATGAAATGCTGTTGATTATGTCCTGGATACGCGACATCTACAAAGGCGATCCGAAAAAAGCCAAATGGTTAAAAAAATAGAGAGGAAAAACTCATGAAAAAAATGCTTCTAATTAATGCAGGCGTCGTGTTGGCGGCGTTGTCCTATTCGGCCATCGCTTACGACGGTCAAAATTGCAGCGAACCGGGCGTTTGCTGGGAACCCAAGCCGGGTTACCCGGCAAAAGTGGCGGGCAGCAAGTACGACCCGAAACACGATGTTAATGAACTCAATAAGCAAGCCCAATCGGTTATAGAAATGGAAGAGCGTAACAAAAAACGCCAGGAAAATTTGGCCAAGACCGGCAAGTTTGTATATGACGTAGACGATATCGAGTAGGGATTGGTTTTGGGCATAAATGCATTCCAATCATTCGTCCCCTTGTGAGTCTGTTTGTATCTTATGCCCTTTTTTCTATACGTAGGGGCAATCCCTTGTGGTTGCCCTTGATCCCGGCGCCTATCAGGGCAACCACAAGGGATTGCCCCTACGGTTTGTGTAATGACATGAAAAAAATTTTAAAATAAAAAACTGCCAATGAACACAGACACCCAACTTACCGACTGGCGCGAGCAAGCGTTACAGTTTGAACAACAAATCAACCAAACCGTTATCGGTCTACAACCTGCGGTCAGAAATATCATCCTGGCCGTTTTTGCCAGAGGCCATGTATTGCTGGAAGGCAATGTCGGCGTCGGGAAAACCACGTTGTTAAGGGCGGTTGCCCAAGGCTTGGGCGGCGATTACCAACGCATTGAAGGCACAATTGACCTGATGCCCGCCGACTTGATTTATTACACCTATCTAAACGAACAAGGCCGCCCCTGCGTCGATCCGGGGCCTTTGCTGAAACACGGCGACACCCTCGCCACCTTCTTCTTCAACGAAATCAACCGCGCTCGCCCGCAAGTTCATGCATTACTGTTAAGGGCGATGGCCGAACGCAGCATCAACGCCTTTAACCGCGACTATCACTTCCCGCATATCCAGGTTTTTGCCGACCGCAACCGCGTCGAGAAGGAAGAAACCTTCGAGCTGCCCGCCGCCGCCAAAGACCGCTTTATGATGGAAATCAACATCGATATGCCCGGAGGCGATACCGAGCTGGACGAGCTGATGTTTAATCCCCGTTTTCATGATACCGACCGGCTGGTTGCAGGCGTAACGAATAGCGGCATTTACTACCGGCTCAATGAGTTGGCGCAAACGCTACAGCAACGCATACAGACCAGCCCCAAACTCCATGCCTACGCACTGAGTTTATGGAAAGCCACGCATCGGCCGCAGCAATACGGCGTGCAACTGACCGATGTCGAAATGCCGCAATTGTTAATGGCCGGAGCCAGTCCGCGCGGCATGAGTTATTTGATCCGCGCCGCCAAAACCCGCGCTTGGCTGGAACACCGGGATCATGTCTTGCCGGAAGATCTGCAAGCGGTGTTTCCGGTCTGCATGACGCACCGGCTGTTTTTAAACCCGATGTATGGCTATAGAAAAGAACAGCTGCTGCCCGAATTGATCAAAGGAATTTTGGATCAGGTGGCAGCGCCTTGATATGTGCTCCTGGACAAATCTCTCTCGTTCCCACGCGCTGCGCGTAACTCGCGAAGCAGCGCGTGGGAACGAGGAAATTTTAGTGGGCGCTAGTTCCCAAGCTCCTGCCTGGGAATTCAGTACGGGAAGCTCCTGCTTCCCGGCTCGCAAAGCTAGAGCTTTGCTCACTGGGTTCCCAAGCGGGAGCTTGGGAACCAGCGTAAAAGGGGATTTTGGATCAGGTGGCAGCGCCTTAATAAAAAAACTTCACCACGAAGACACGAAGAGCACGAAGTTTTATATTTTTTTCTTCGTGTCCTTCGTGTCTTCGTGGTGAATTAATCGAATATACGGCCATTTCGCCTAATGGCATAAAACGAGAAAAATATCGTACCCCATGACCGAAACGCTACATTATCGCTTACCCTGGCAATCAAGCTCCGTTTATCCGGGCGCTCATCCCGGACAAATGATCGGCGCAGGGCAATTGTTCAAGCGCCACGAGCCGCTGATTGCCAGCCCCGACCCCCGACGCATAGACTTGCGCGCCAGCGTGCTCGATCCGTTTTCGTCGTATCGGGTGCGCGTCTATCAACAGCAAAGCGCCGTCAACGTCTATCTGATTGCCGATATGTCGGCATCGATGGGCTATGCCGATAAACAACAAACCCTGATCCGTTTTTTACTGACCGCCGCCCATTCGGCCTTCGATTACGGCGACAAATTCGGCTTTATCGGCTGCACTGACCGTATCGAACACTGCTGGCTACTTCCCGCCAGTCATCATTTTGGCCGGGTATCGGCACTGGCAAAACAACTGGAAAGCCTGACTTTTACCGGCAGCGCAAACGGCCTGCAAAACGCGGCAGCCTTTCTGCCTGCCGAGCGCTCGCTGGTATTTTTGCTATCCGACTGCCATTTTCCACTGCCTCAGTTGCGTGCCATATTAGGCTCGCTACAGGCTCACGACGTGATCCCGCCGGTGTTGTGGAATCAGCACGAATACACGACCTTGCGCAACTGGGGCCTGATTTCTTTCCAGGACATGGAAAACCATGCAACCCGCACGCTGTTCATGCGTCCGGCATTGCGGCAAAAAATAGTCGCCGCCTACCGGCAGCGCCAACACGACCTGAAAAACACCTTCAGGGCCTTTGGCAGTGAACCGTTATTTATTACGGAAGGCTACAGCACCCAAACCATTAATCGTCATTTGCAGCAGAGGGTTGCATGAGAGTTCTGTTAATCATGGCGTTGTCGCTGCTGGGCTGTTCCGGCTCGATTGATGAGTCGGTCAGTTACTTTAACGTCGAAACGCCCCGCCCGTTCGGTTACGTTAACGGCGATGAAATTCCCCAGCGCATCGTGATCGAAACCCGTTCGGGCATCAGTTTGCAAACCGGCAGCTTGCCCGCCAAAGGACAAATCAACCGCTGGCTGAACCTGAACCAAGTCACGGTTAAGCAAAGCGGACAGCGCTATCAAATCGACTTGCTGTACCAGGTTTTTTACGCGCCGCTGGAGGTTAAATCGTTAACCCTGCCCGGCTTTACCGTACAGCTCAGCCAGGGCGAAAAAAGCATCGGCCAAAACGTCCCGGCCTGGACTTTTACGCTGTCCCCGCTCAGGGAGTTGATCGCGCGCCAAAGCGAACAAGGCGAATACCTGCGCCCCGACAGCCCGCCGCCATTATTGGCAAATACCCAGGCCTTGTACGGCTTGTCCGCCAGCCTGAGTGCTACCGTACTGATAGCGGCCTATTTGGCTTACTTATACGGCTGTTTTCCCAATATGTCGCGGCGCACGGTGTTCAAGCGGGCATTACGCAAACTGGCGGGACTGTCCAAAGCCGACATGGAACAAGCTTTGACCGTTGTTCATCAGGCCTTGAACAGCCTGAACGGACAGCCTCTGTTTGCTAAGCGCTTGAGCGATTTTTACCGGCGCAACCCGGAATATCTGCAAATAAACGCCCAATTGGCTTGGTTCTTCACCTACTCCAATCGTTATTTTTTTTCCGACGGCATGATTGTTGTCGCGCAGGATTTGCAGCAGCTAAAAGACCTCTGCGAGCAATGCCGAAAAATCGAACGGGGCAGCCGATGAATTGGGCGGTTAATACCCCGTGGGCTTTGACCGGCCTGCTGCTAGCCCTGTTGCCGCTGTTCAATAGCGGTATGCGTACCAGCCCCGCGCCGTGGACGGCGTTGATACCTGCGGACACGCTGTCGGTTGTTATTGTCTGCTGTTTGCGGCTATGCGCCGTCGCCGCAATCGCCGGCTTAGTGCTGGGCATCGCAGGCCTGCATCGCACCGAACAAAGCCGGGAGAGAATCGGTCACGGCGCGCATATCGTGTTATTGCTTGATCGCAGCAGCAGCATGGATAACAGTTTTGCCGGACGCGCACCGAACGGTGTAGAAGAATCCAAAGCCACGGCCGCGCGGCGGCTATTGACCGATTTTGTCAAACAGCGACAAACCGATTTGATCGGAGTCGCGGAATACAGCACTTCGCCGCTATTCGTGATGCCGTTGACCGAAAACAAAAACGCGGTGACTGCTGCAATTGCCGCGACCGCAACACCGGCGCTGGGTTTTACCCATGTCAGCAAAGGCTTGGGGATGGCTATCTCGTTTTTTGAACAACAACCCATCACCGGCTCGCGTATCGTGCTGCTGGTTTCGGACGGCGCGGCGGCGATCGATCACGACAGCGAACAAAAACTGCGGCTTTGGTTTAAACAGCAGCAAGTGCGCCTGTACTGGATTTTCCTGCGCACGGCGGGCAGCCCCGGCATTTTCGACCAGCCTGAAGACAACCGGGACGACAACGCCCAGGCCATGCCCGAACTGTATCTGCACAAGTTTTTTCTGGGGCTGGGCAGCCCTTATCAGGCTTATGAAGCAGAAAGCCCGGACGCGTTAAAACAGGCGATTGCCGACATCAACCAACTGGAAAACCTGCCGATGCACTATGTCGAACGCATCCACAAACAGGATTTGTCGGCCGCCTGCTACAGCGTAGCGGCCTTCTTGCTGCTGGTTCTGCTGGGCGTTAAATTTTTTGAGGTTAAACGATGATAAGAACAATCAGGCATATCACGCTGTGGGCCGCGTTGGCGGCCAGTTTAGCGGCTTTCGTTTACAGCGCCGGCACGTTGTACGGCATCCACCGCGACAATGACTTAATCCGGCAATTGATTTCGGGCAAGGATGTGGCCGTCAATAAAGTCATCAGCGGCGAACCGGAACTGAGACTGGCGCGGGCTTTTTATTTCAAGCAAAAACACCGCTACGATGAGGCCTTATCCACCCTGAGCCTGATTATGGATAAAGGCGACCGTAACTTCCAGGCCAAAGCGCGTTATAACCTCGGCAACCTGTATCTGGAACAAGCCGTACAGCAGGCCTTAGCCATGAATATCAATGAAGCCCTGCCCTTGGCCGGATTGGCGAAACAGGCCTACCGGCAGTCTTTGGCGTTAAACAGCGGCGACTGGGATGCCAAATACAACCTTGAAGTCGCCATGCGCTTATTGCCGGAAATGGACAGGGTCGACATGCCGGACGACGAACCCACACAGCAGAAATCGCAGTTGTGGACGACAGTGCCGGGATTTCCGCGCGGCTTGCCTTGATTTGATCTATCTCGTTCCCACCCACGCGCTGCGTAAAACATTGTAGGGGCAATCCCTTGTGGTTGCCCTTAATGCCGGCGCCTATCAGGGCAACCACAAGGGATTGCCCCTACCGAGGAAACAATGAACAAACCATTAAAAGATTATCGAACCTGGTGTTTACTGTCGGCGCTGACCGCCATGCTGGTGCTGTTCATTCACCCCAGCAAACAACAAAAAACGCCAACCTACAACTACACCTTCATTATCGACATTACCCGCAGCATGAATGCAACCGACTACCAACAAGATAACCAAGCCGTCAGCCGTCTGCATTTTGTTAAGCAAACTTTGCGCGAACTGTTGCAAAAACTGCCATGCGAATCCAAAGTCGGCCTGGGCCTGTTCACCGAAAGGCGCTCAACCCTGTTATTCGAACCGTTGGAAGTTTGCTCCGCTTACACGGAAATCGATACCGCCATCGGCAAAATCGACTGGCGCATGGCCTGGGCGGCGGACAGTAATATCGCCAAAGGCTTGCTGAGCACACTGGACATGCTGAAAAAAAGCGACAGTTCGGTGATTTTTATCACCGACGGCCAGGAAGCCCCGCCGGTTAACCCCAATTACCAAGCCGATTTTTCAACGGTAAAGGGACGAGCGAAAGGCATGATTATCGGCGTCGGCGGTTTACAGGCTGTACCTATCCCCAAGTTCGACAGCCTGGGCAATCAAACCGGGTTTTATGCCCAAGACGATGTACCGCACCGTTCTACGTTCGGACAATCGAATCTGGACCCGTCGCAAATCAAAGGCTATAACGCGCGCAACGCCCCATTCGGCAGCGAAGCCGCCACAGGGAGCGAGCATTTGACAGCCTTGCACGAAACTTATTTGGAAAAACTGGCCGCCGAATCCGGTTTGGCTTACGCCCGCTTAACCGACTTAAAAAACCTTAACCAGGCATTACAAAACCCAAAACTGGCGATTGAAAAACTTGTGCAGACCGATATTCGCCGGCAACCGGCCTTATTGGCATTACTGCTGTTAAGCCTTGTCTATCTACCTAGGCTGTATAAATTCCGTCCGCATTTCCGGTCATAAATAAATCGTTATTCGTTATCTATCTTCTTGAGTACTGTCAATGAACAAACCTTACCTGCTCTCAACCCATAATCTTTTTACGCTACGCTTACTTTTGTCGCTGCTCGGCGCTTACATCGGCTATACCTACCGGCATACCAGCCACGATTATTGGTTTGGGATGATATTTTTGTTTACCGCTATCGCTATCGCTCCCGACTATTATCAATTCAAGCAGCATGGCGATAACCACAAAGCCCTTATCGACCGGCTGCTGCATTGGTCAGGCGGCTTGTGCGCGGGCATTGTGATTTACGCCTACCATAATTCAGGGAGAATATTCCACGAAGAAGCCGGTTTAATCGTACTGTTAATACTGGCGTTAACGACTTATCTGGACGGCATAAAAAGAGGCTGGCGTTGTATTTTCGCAGGGTTATTCTTGGGCTTGGTAACTGTTTGCGTCGCTTATTTCGATAGTTACATCTGGCAATTAAGTGTGCTTGCCGCCACTGCCATTGCTTACAGTTATAGATCCCGAAGTGGGTAAAGAGACACAAAGCCCCCGCGGCAATTTTGCTCTACCTCCTGCATAGCCCGCAAGGATGTGGGGAATGCAGATATTGCAGGAACAAATGTCGCCTTACTAACTCCGGACTCTATATCAACAGAAGCATGGAAAATTGGCAAAGGGCCGACGAAAAAAGATAAACACTATATCTCCGATTCGGACAACCGCTGGGTCGGAGATGCCGATGCCTTTTAAGGCGCTGACGCCAACTCCATAAGCCTGACCCCGACAATATCCTTATCCGTCACTAAGGCGCTGCAAACACCCTGCCCTAACGCTATATCCTGCACATGCCACGTTGAAGCCTGCCCGTACTCGGACGGAACCCTTAAAAACTCGGCCTGGTTTTCAGGATTAATGACGCATTGGTTCAAGCCCAAGGCGATGCCATGTCCCGTGGCTTTGACGAAGGCCTCCTTGCGCGTCCAGAAACGGTAAAACGCCAGTGTTTTTTGAGCTTCCGGCAACGTGTTCCAATATGTACTTTCTTCTTCGGCAAAACATTTATCGACCAGCCCGGCCAAACTGCTTCTCGGCTTGCACACTTCTATATCGACGCCTAACCGGCAGTCCCATCCCAGCGCAATCACCAGCGTACTTGCAGAATGCGACAGATTGAACGCCAGCTCAGGCGTATCGGGAAGATAAGGTTTGCCGTGTTCGGCTTTTTTTATATTGATCTTTTCCGGCCGCTCGTTAAGCGCTTGGGCCAATACCTTTCTTAAGCGGCCATGCACTTCGACATAACGTTTGCGCAGCAAGTCGTTCTTCATTTTTCCGGCATGGGCTTGCTCGGCGGCATCGAGAACGCGCCAATAATCTTGATAGTGAGCATCACTGGCGGCAATATTGCCGTGCCATATTTGGATGGTGTCAGTATTCATCATCTTGGAATTTGATCGCTAACTCCCAAGCTCAAGCCCTCATCTTTATACACAAGCGCCTGCGGGACTCCGACAAGGATACACAAACCGTCTCCGCTCCGGTGCAAACCTATGTCCATCGTTACATAGTGAAGACGGCAACGGGAGTGCAAGCTTTGCTTGCGCTTGCAGGCAGAGCCTGCACTCCAGCTTTCAGCAACCGCCTGGACAGTCTTTGCGCAGGTACCCAAACTGGAGATTTGTGTACCCGCAGAAGATATGTATAACAACGAGAGCTCCATCTTGGGAACCAGCGTAACTTTCCGTCCCTTAATGCGCAACATCGGCTCGCCCTTCGCCGCGACGATCACTGGCCGCAGTCAGTTGATGCGTGGTTTTATTCCACTGCACCGCCTGCATATCGCCATAGTTGTAACGCGCTTCTTTCAGCTGATGCCCCATTGCGGCAAGACCGGTAAGCTCATTAGCCGTTATTGCGCCTTTTTCATATTCCACCACATCGGGCATAAATTGATGATGGAAGCGCGGCACTTGCACCCAGGAGTCCGCTTCATTGCCTTCGGCGAAATCCAGCGCGGCCAGCAGCACCATCGAAATAATACGGCTGCCGCCGGGCGTTCCCAGCGCCGCAACGTGCTCACCGTCGTCAAGGAAAGTAGGCGTCATGCTGGACAACATGCGCTTGCCCGGCGCGATCGCGTTGGCAACGCCGCCCACCAGTCCGTAGCCGTTCATGGCCCCAGGCCGGCCGGCAAAATCGTCCATTTGATCGTTCAGCAACACGCCGGTTCCATCCGCTACCAAGCCTGCGCCAAACGGAAAGTTAATGCTTAGCGTTGCCGCAACCCGATTGCCTTGCTCATCAATAATCGAAAAATGGGTGGTATTGACGCCTTCCGGTTGCTGCGGAATTTCGCCCGACAGCATCGCGCTGGACAATGCCTTATCCGAGCGCAGACTGCTGCGCAATCCGGCCGCATAATCTTCGTTCAACAAGCGCTTAACCGGCATATCGACAAAGTCCGAGTCGCCCATATACAAGGCCCGGTCATGATAAGCGCGGCGCATGGCCTCGACGACAAGATGCTTTCGGGTCAGTTCATCGGCCTGTTTTAGATCATAGCCCGACAGAATATTCAAAGCCTCGATCAGCACGATGCCGCCGGATGACGACGGCGCGGCGCTGGTGATTTTTATGCCGCGATAGTTTCCCTTTACCGGCTCCCGCTCGACAACCTGATAGGCGGCAAGATCCTGTTTCGTCCAGATGCCGCCCGCCTTGTTGACGCCGTCCACCAGTTTATCGGCTATCTCGCCGCCATAAAATCCGTCGCGGCCCGAGTCGGCCAGTTGTTTTAAGGTATGGGCCAGATCCGCTTGCCTGAGTATTGAATAAGCGTCGGGAACATTGCCGTCAGTCAGGAATATCTGCGCGGTCTGCGGGTGTTTTTTCATCACCTCGGACCTGACTTTAAGCAGCTTCCGGTATCTTTCGCCGATTGCAAAACCTGTCTGGGCCGCCCTGATCGCAGGTTGCAGGCTGTCCGCCAGCGGCAAACGTCCGTATTTTTCCGACAAATGCACCAGCGCCGCCGGCATGCCGGGAATAGCGGCGGCCAATGCGCCATCGAGCGACAGACGGGGAATCACCTTGCCCGCCTTATCCAAGTACATCGCCTGATGAGCGGCTAACGGCGCTTTCTCGCGTCCGTCGATCATGGTTTCGAAACCGTCCTGTTCCCTGTGCAGCAACCAGTAACCGCCGCCGCCCAGTCCTGAACCGGACGGTTCGACAACCGCCAACGTCGCACTGACCGCCACCGCCGCATCGAAAACATTGCCGCCTTTAGCCAGGATTTCAAAACCGGCAGCGGTCGCCAATGGATGCGCGCTGGCAATTGCCGCCCCGGTTCCATCCGCATACACCTGCGCGCCCCCGAAAACAATCGTTAATAAGAGCGCCGCATAATATTTCTTTAACATCTTTTTCTCTGATCGAATTTTAAACTGACAAGGGTTGGGGCATTAAACCACATTTACAGGAACGCACCCGCTTGGCACCAACTGATTTTTTTCAAATCGCCAATGAAATTATATCGATAAGTCAATCACTACGTAGTTGCACCAATACTTTTTCCGATTTTTCTAATTAGAATAATGCCGAGGTTGTTTGTTTCCTATACAACTCAAAGGGCAATCTTAACTATAACGAGGTGAAAAATGGCCGCAACTGCTAAAGAGACTAAAGAAGAAGAACTTCCAAATCCTGACGAAGACTGCTCAACGATACATCTTCCTGACCGTGACGCCAAGATTGCTGAAATAGCTTATCGCATAGCCGAAACCAGAGGTTTTGCCCCCGGCCATGAACTTGAAGACTGGTTTGAAGCCGAACGGGAATTTTTGCTGTAACGATAGCGCCGGATGCACCTCGCAACGCCTTGTCAGGCTGATATTTTATAATCAATTTACTGGAGAAATTCATGTCGACTAAAGAAATGGACACCGCAAAAAAAAGTTCTGAATTAATGCCCAAAACATCGCTGGGCGGTTTGATGTCATTCGATGAGTTCGATCACTTTTTCGATGACTTCCTGTCGCGCAGATGGCCTCGCTTGATGGATTGGAATATGCCCACCCTCCAGGAAATCAGTTTTCCGCGGGTTGATATTCTCGATCACGACAATGACATCGAAGTTCAGGCTGCATTGCCGGGCGTTAAAAAAGAGGATCTGGAAGTTTCCGTTACCAACCAGACCATTACCATCCGCTCTTGCACCAAAGAAGAAAAAAAGACGGAAGAAAAAGGCAAATATTTTCGCCGGGAAATATCGCGCGGCGAATTTCAGCGCACCTTGTCCTTGCCCGACAATGTCGATGGCGACAAGGCGAAAGCTTCGTTTAAAGACGGCATATTGAAAGTGACAGTGCCCAAAACCGAAAAAAGCAAACGCAAAAGCATAGAAATCCATTAGTTCCGGAAAAATCGTTTGCCCCACGAAAAACACGAGAATATTCACCGGATACCCCGTTGCTAACCGTCAGCCAAAGCGTCAATAACGGTCTAAACAACCTACTGATTTTTCCGTGCTTTTCGTGGACTAACCGCGACGGTTGGGCTAATCCCAACCGCCGTTGAAGCATCGACAAATTGCTCCGGGAGAAAAAAATGAAAAATGAAACCCTTGCCGCAATCGCAGCGGTATTAGTGCTTATCCTGGGAATACAGGCGTATACGATGTTTCGGTTGAATGACCGGCTCAATCAGCTGAGCGGCGTTTATAGTCAGACCGGAGAACCCCAAAACCCAATATCGAATCTACCCAAGTCCACTCTTCCCAAATCGGATGATGACGACGAATTCTTTAAGGGCCGCACCTGGAACCCTTATGCGGAAATGCAGCACATGCAAAATGAAATGGAACAAATGTTCGGCGATTCATTTTCGCGTTTTCATATGAAAACCCCGTTAGGCAGTTTAAGCAAAACGCCTGAGGTCGATTTACAGGAAAAGCCTGATCGCTATATTGTGACGGTGGATGCACCCGGCGCAGATGAATCGTCAATAGACGTAAAACTGGAAGATCAGGTGTTGCGGATTTCAATTAAAACAGAACATGCCAAGGATGAAGCAGACGATAAAAACGGCCAATACCAATACCGGGAGCGTTTCGTCGGTCAATTTCAACGGGCATTAACCTTACCGGGTCCCGCCAACGCCGCCAAAATGGCCACCGAATACAAAAACGGCGTATTGACCATTACCATTCCAAAAGCATAGTTCTGGGACGGGCGAAGGGCAAAAAAACCGGTCGTCAAAGTAAGCCGCTTTTAGTCCTCGGCCTTTTTATGGTTCCCACGCTCTAGGAGTCTGTCGGATAGGGCTCGGCATTCTGCTTATTGCATGTCCAATGGATTTTTGGTGGTAATGATGCTTCGGTTCCTGAACCGATTATCACTGTTTCACATTCAAATGCCCCGGTTTTTATCTCAGTTCTGCCCAGCCAAGAGTGATTTCGAAGTACTTTTCCCGCTATCCTGCTGCCAACACCTGCATCCGCTTTAAATTGAAGGCCATTGTCACCAGCTTCCACTCACCCGTTACCGCGTCGAGGCCTCTCAACGAGAATTGGCGAAAACCCAGCACCTGTTTTATGATTCCAAACACCGGTTCGACCGTGCTTTTGCGTTTGGCGTAAAGCGCACGACCACTCTGGGTTTTGAGTTTCCAGGCCATTTTGACCAGCGAGTCAGCAGTTTCAGGTTCCGGCGCGTCGGGTGTCAGGCGTTGTTCCAGTGACAGGTGATGAGCTTCGCGGCCCAATGCGATCAGCGGTGTAATCTTCTGCTTCACGCAGGCCTGGATATTAGTGTTACTGAAGTAGCCGTTGTCGGCCAGCAGTGTGTCCGGCTTGCCGAAGCGGTCTTGCAAAGCCTTCAGTTCGCTCAACATCGGCTCGACTTGCTGCTTGTCGTTGGTCTGCTGTGTGAGTGTGGTGGCAACGACCAGCATGCTGGCGACATCGACGGCGGCTTGGGCGTTGTAGCCCTGTACGAAACCATCGGCACTCGGCATGATCCGCGACTCTTCGTCGGTCAGGTTGATCTGGTCTTTCGCTTGGGGGCCGGTTTCGGGGGCTTTCGGCTCTTTGCCTCGGGGCTTTTTACCCGTCGCGCGCACGGCCTCACGGCGGGCCAGTTTCTCTTGGTAGTCTTTCCGGGCCTGTTCATCGCGCTCTTTAACCCGCTCGGCAATCTTGGCCTTGGCTTCCGCCAAGGCTTTTAAGCGGTCTTCCCTGCGCGCGATTTCGGCTGGCAAATCAATACCGTCGGCCAATTCCTCCTGATCGACATCCGCCGCTTTTTTCAGCAAGGCCTGCACTTCTTCACGCAGCTGCGCCTCCAGCTTTTCGATGCGACCGTGGGACAACGCCTTGTGCTTTGAAGCATTGGCCTTAATTTTTGTGCCATCCAGCGAAATTTGTCCCAGCTTGACCAGTTTCATCGCTTGAGCCAACGCCAGAACTTGTACAAACAAGTCCTCCAACTCCACCAGAAAGGTTTTGCGGAAATGGGCCAGAGTGTCGTGGTCGGGATGATGGTTGGCGGCAATGAACCGGAAGGCCACCGAGTCGTAAGTCGCCCGCTCGATCTTGCGGCTGGAGAAGGTGCCGCTGGCATAGCCGTAGACCAGCAACGCCAACATCATGGACGGATGATAAGCCGCTGAACCACTCCCGGAATAACGGCCCGTCAACTTTGATAAATCGAGCTGATCGATCACCTCAACGACAAACCGCGCCAAGTGTCCTTCTGGCAACCATTCGTCCACAGACGGCGGAAGTAAATACTGTTGGTTTCGATCATATTGGATAAAACGACTCATGAAATCTTGCCAGTGAAAGTGTTGAACTTAAGGTCATTTTACAATATATGAGGCTTAAAGGCTGATAAGTCCGACAGCCTCCTAGATACTGTACTTTACCACCAACATTAATTCCTCCAGCTTGCTCAAGTCGTTTGGGTCAACGGATAAGGTAAACGGGGTACCCAGGCTGATGCCCTGATCCACCATGCCTTTGCAAAGCTTCCATTCATTGTTTATTTTGGCAAGATTGGTTGGCGCGCCTTCTATGCTTATCGAAAATGACGCCGGATTATCGGTTACTTGAGCGATAAACAGCACCTGCTCTATTTTAGTTTTAGCGATTGCCTGCGCCATGTAGGGCAGTCTGGACTTATCAATTTTAAGACTTATAGCCCCGTCCTTCTTTAGAAGATGCCATTCATTAGACAAATCATGTTTCATATTCAAGGCTACATTTAAACCTGTTTCATTCAACTCTTGTTCAATGTTTGCAAGCTGTTTCGATAATGATTTTGTTGCAGCGGATTTAAGTCGCTCGCCGCCCTCACCGGCGGTATATCTTAAATGGATAATTGCATCTGAAATGCTGTGATAATCAAACTGCCTGAAGGCGGGCAATTCCAATCGCCACTTGCTGATAACGCCTGCGCCTTCAAAGGGGAGATAGCGTTCGTCCTTGAAGTTAAGCTCAAACACCCCGCTATCGTTTTGAGCCGTGCTTGCTGCTATCGCATTGATCGGAATAATGTATGAACTGAATCTATCATCGGTTTCCTCGGTGTTTTCTTCGTATTTTTTACCGCCTATGGCGGTATTACGGAATTTATTTTCCAAAAGCCTAAGCGTGGCATTGATGCCTGTATAAGGGCCGGCAATACAAGGGATTGAAATAGACACCGATTTGATGCGGCGCTTGTAATGGCCGGGGTAGTCCATGTCAAAAAACACTTCCGGCACTATAAACTCGCATTTGCCGGTTTCCCTAAGCTGTATAACGGCCAACGGGTTGATTTGGCTGAGGGAAATAAGTTTGGTTATCTCGTAATCATGGCCGCGCTCGTTTTGATAAGCCGCTTCGAGTTGTTTGAGTCCGACATAGAGTTGCTCTCCCGCCAATAAGCCTTCCCTTCCTGCATCGAAGTAACCCGATTGAATAAAACCGACCGTGCTGACGCCCCGTTCAAAGCAATAGGTTTTCTCCGCTTTTTTAGCAAGGTCGTAAGCCAGGTTGTAGACCTGATGGTACAAGGTTTTTAAACTGCCCCGCATCCAGGTATATAGCTCTTCGTTGCTGTATTTAGTCTTTAAGAATTCCTCCACTTCGTTGGCATTGTCTATGGCCTTTTGTTGGTTGGCTATTTCCTGATTGGCGATATTGATGCGTATTTCTTGGGCGGTGATTTGTTTGTCGATTTGTTTGAGCTCGTAACCTGCGGCATTGGCTTGGAAAGTACGTTCTTGCAAGGCGCGTTGGAAGCCTCCTTTTTTGCCTGCGCTGGAACTTGCAAAAGAAAGGTCACTTGCATGCACTTGAAGTCCTCTAGCAGTGGCTTGTGCAGCATTGCCAAACATCTGTCCATGAATTGCAACGCCCGCGCCAATACCAAAAGGTTTTGCATCTACACTACCAACTGGAATTACATGGAGAATACTTGCTAATGTTTCCACCACGCCAATACCTCTTTGCCAATCCTGAGCTTCGCTTGCTTTATCCATATCTTCCTTTTCAAAAGAAATCAATTTCAAACCGCTATCACCGTCCACAGTCACAATATCATTGGCTAGGCCGGTAAATTCTGCCGCGCCGTCAGGAACCGAATTTTCATCTAAGCCGGCTAGTTTTAGATAGTATTTCATCCTTTGTTCCGGAGACTTGCGGTTTTGCACCAGACTTTCGAGGTTCTTTTGCGCTTCTTCCAATTGCCTTTTCTTGATTTCCATTACCAGGTTTTGCATGACATCTTCGTGTTTTGCACGAATAAGGGCGATAGTCTCGTTGTCCTTTTTCTCAATGGCGGACAGCATGGCTCCGCCCAAGGATTTTAATTCATTGCACAGCTCCAACGCTTTTTGTAACAAATAGTAAAAGCGGTAATTGGGCAAAGGCGTGTTGAGGTCATTCAATACCGACGCGATGCTTAACCCTTGCGCTGCCGCCTTGACCAATAAAGCCGGATCTATGGGCGGTTCGAATAACGGCAGTTTTCGGAACACGCCCTCGATGTTTTCGCAGTGCCGTATCTTATACAGCCTATCGGCCAGCGTGTCCCAGTAGCCCATAAGTTTAGGATTGTTAGGGATGCAGAAATATAAGGAAGAGGCTATGCCAAAGATATTGGCAAAAGCAATCTCATTATTCACCACGCCTAAAGGGAAAACGGTCTGGTGGCTGAAAGGAGCAGCCAATTCCAATTCCACCATTGCATTGCCGAAGGCATCCCATTTGTCCAATAAACTCAGATAGGTCTGCGCTTTGATTTTGCCCCGTTTGGGTATCGTCATTGGCCGCGGACCCAGTATATGTCCCGCTAAAATGTAGAGTTGAGTCGCTTGATTGATGCTTTCGATGCTGTCCTGACGGAACAAATAGTCGCCCCAGGCAACCAAGTTGTCGATATATTTCATCACCGCCCATTTCATGTACGCAACCGGGCGGCTTCGCGCGACCGTATGGGGCATAAAAGGCTTATTGCGCCATTCGTTAATGCTCTGATCCGCCGCATTGGGCTGTAGGTTGTTGAAGATGCTGTCTAAAATCCGCCGGCTATTGATTTCTTTGAAAGGCTGAAATCGCCAAAACCGATTGTCTTCATTGCCATTGGCAATGGGATTGAAGACAAAGTGAAACCATTTCATGGCTTCTTCAAATTGCTGGGCTTTGCTGAGCGCGTCGGCTAATAATAGGGGGGTATGAAAAAACAGCTCCCAGTTGTAAAGAGCGTAAGGACGTTTGAGTTCGTGATAAATATTGGCCGTGTTAGTATCGTTATCCGGGTCGAATGGACCGAAATCGTCATCGCCCATTGACAGCAAGTTATATTCAAACAGCTTTTCCAGTTGGCCCAGGTTGATTTTACCCAGTAGATCGCGAATGGACGGATGATAGAAATTAAGCCCATTAAAATCCACCGTTCCTAAAGAGCGTTGAAAACTAAAACCGGACGCATCGTTAATTTGAAGGGAAACAATAGAATCGTTGTTTTTATAATGGAACTTATCAACCAAAACCGAATTATTGCCCGAATATGCTTTGGTAGGTGTTTGCAAGTTATTGCCATTAAATTCAAATTTCCCCTTTTCTGTCTGTTCATTATTATAAAAAACCGTTATTGCCAAAAGACTGTTGTCAGTTGACATAACAGGGACAAATTCATATTTGGAAATATCGTGCGCCGGAGGGGGCGGTTCAACGTTAACAAGTTTATTTTTAGCGGTTTCTTTAACCGTTTTGGCCTCATTAAGTAGGTCAAGCGCTTCTATTTCCTGGTTCCAAGCCATAACGTAAACCTCCCATGCACGAGATTTATCTTTATCTGCGGCTTTCTCCCATTTATGCCTTTCGCTCCAGGCGATATTATATCTGGCATCGTACTTCTTTTGCGCGGCGGTAACCTCAGCATCAGCCTTGAAATAGTCATTAAAAATTGCCCAAAATGGACTTGCCGGCGGAATATCATAGATCGCTTCCTTGCTCACCTGCTTTTGCGTCCATTTTCCATTTCTGTACTCACTCCAGGCCATTTTGATTTCCCAATATTCGATGGGCTTGGAACTATCTATTGAATCCTCTGACATATTTCTGATGGATTTAGAGCCTGCACTCTCTTCATGGGTTTTCGTCTTTCTCATAAATTGAGGGAAAAAAATCAATAACCGTCCATTCCAAACGATTGGCGTTAAATAACAACCGTTTCCGATGATATGCCTGTAATTCGGATTTAATTTATACGTTTCGGCATTTATTTTAATGATTTCCGTTACATCTTCCCTATCGTAACTAGGTATATCCACCTGCACTTTCTCCCAGGGATACCAATTCATTTCATCCAATGCCAAGTAACGGTAGTAAAAGCAATACGGGGCATTGCAGGTGCGGGAAAAGACATGCAACTTGTCGCCTTTACTCCATTGCGGGCTGGTCTTGCTCTCGATATACAAGCCCGCCACTTCCATATTGGCCACTTCATCGACTTTATAAAGGTAAGACTTAAGCGCATCGGTGACATTTTGTTTACTGATGTCTTTTTGCAACAACTCGCTCTCAAGTTCCTTGAAGAAAGGGCTTTTATCATCGCGAAGATTGCTCTCGATCCAGTTTTCAGGATAAAGGAATACCTTGCGGTTAGCCTCCCAAACTCGATAGCGCTGCATCCAGTCCCAGCGTCCCCGGTCCAAAATATTGGCTGTTATCCCGTTATGTTCCTGTTCCAGGCCCAAAAAACAACGCTGCACAAATAATTGCACCGACGAAATCGCCTGCTTGATGCGCGAGGTTTCCATGCAGGCATCCATCTGCACGTCGATCAGGAAAAACTCGAATAAGCCGTCGGCATCGCTGACGTTCCACGCTATCAATTCTTTTTGCTGCAATAGGTAAGCAATCAACGCTTGTTTCTGGTTGTTACGAAGCCGGTCGTGCAGCGGTTTAACCGCTTGTTCCCAATCGCTTTGGTTGTATTTGGCGCGGATAGCATGTTTGATGCTGTCGGCTATAGTGCGACAAATATTAAATTTGGAGACAGGGACTGCCCAGTCGAAAAGCAGGTCTATATCCACGCCGATTTTGTCAGCGACCGTTAAGGCTTGTTGTAGTTTTAGCAGGTTTTGTTCATTGCGATAATCGTCCGGTTTGTTGATGTTGAAATGATTCAGCGCAATCAGTTTATCGATGCGTTGCGTTTTCCAGGCGGTGAGATAGGCGATTTTTTCACTCAGTTTTGTTGCATCGGCCGCGGCGTCATAAGTCCAGTTCCAAAAATCCAGCAGGTCCGGATTGGCCTGCGGCAAAGAATTACGCAACCGGGTGTAGGCTTCTAAGCGTAGCCAATGCTCAAGGCTTAACGCATTAAAATCCAGATTATCGAAGTTACTTTTGTTTAAGTCTAAAAAGCTGATTTCATCGGCGCTTAAATTAAAACCGGAAACCAGCAGGGCTGCTTTTTTCAAGGCGATTAAGGCGGGTTTGCATTGCTCGGAAGCAAAATCGGGTATCAAGGCCGACGATGGGAGTGCGGTAATGGCTGACGCCGGGGTTTTCCAGAAAATATTTTTAAGTTCTACGCCTGTTGTCGCCAGTTTATATAATTTTCCGGCCTGTAGCGCCAAGGTCGCGCTCCACCATTCATTCGTGGGGTCTTCCTGTTGAATGAAATCCTGGATGACGCCATCCAGACTGAGCATGGGCTTGATGTCGCTGTTTTTAACAATAAACGTATAGCCGCTGTCGGCAGCCGGAATTAAATAACCGCTCCAGTTATTTTGATCCGGTTTGCTGCTGTCCTTGATGTGCTCAAAAACGGTGTAAATCGGCGTAACAGGCATGCCGAGCTTGAGTACTTTAGAAACCAAAACATCGGTAATTTTTGCATCAAGTCCTGCAAAATTGGCCAGTGTATCGATAACCAAACGATGGCTTAACTGCTGGCGCAAATAGGGTAAAAAGATGTCCAAAAAGGCAACGCGTTTTTGCGCTGCGGTGTTGGCGTCTGCTTCGCCTTCGGGGATGGCATCCAGCGAAATGCTTATGTCGCCCGCTTTGATAATGGCTTCTAATTGCGTTTTTTCGGGCGCTGTTTTGGTTTTTTCGTTTTCGAAGACACCCGATAAAAGCGCTTTGAATAATTTGTTTTGTTGCTTTTGAATGCGCGTCAGCGCCTCGATCCACTTGGGATCATTGCTAATGGCTTTAAAATCATTAACTTCAGCCTCGGTTAAAAGGCCGGTAATTTGAATCGAGCCCAGGATTTTGTCGTATTTGAGTTTCTTTTTAAGCGCCTGGGTATCGAGCAATGTAATGTCCAGGTTTTTAGGCGCGTTGGTAGTGAATACGTTTGTGCCTTCCAGTAAGCCGATTATTTTTTCGACAATGCCTGTTTCAAAAACCAAGCCGGTTTTTGTCCGCACCAAAACGCTGGTCGCTTGTTCCTGAATGTTGATTGTTTGTAACGCACTGTCGGCAATAAGCGCATCGGCGTGCAAGTCTTTATGTGCTTCGTCAATGGCATTCAGGCCGTCATATAAAGCCTTGCTTAATTGCAAAACCTGTTTTTGCGTGGGAGTGAAGGGCCTCTTTTCGTCATCTTTATCATTGATAATGTAATTCAGTTGCTGATGGCTAAATCCGGCGTCTTCCATTTTTGCCCATCGTTCCAGGAACTGAAACGATGCATCGGCATCTTTAAAGACATCGCCATACAAGGGCAAGATACCGACAAAAGCCGGGATTCTTAAGCCTAACAGTTTGGCTAATAAACGATAACGATAGATGAGAGACAGGTTGCCCAAGGTTAGTTTGTCTTCCATCGAAGTCGCCGTCATGATGGCTTGAATATCATCGGCAGAAACATTGAAAGCCGCCATCACGACGGGTATATGCTCAATGAGTTTAGCGTTTCCGGCCAGATAATTGCCCTTATCATCCGCCTTGAAAACATGGTCAATCCCTAAAACATTGTGGCTGAGGAATAGTCGTTGATAGAGCGGCTTTTCGCCTCTGATACTCATATCGGCCCAAAAAGCAAGCAGTTTGGTCAGCTCAAGACCGGTTTTGTCCAGCAGCTTTTTTACCGCGGCAAGCTGGTGGATAAGGTGCGGGTTGATGTCGTAATGTTGCAGGGCGATAGTATCTTCTTCGCAGTCAGCGCAGCCGCATCCCCCGTCAGAGCAATCATCGCAAACGGCTTCGTCGGCATAACCGGCCTCCTGCGCTGGACTCAGGCCGACAATGGCTTTGTCGGTTTCGTCAATCGTCCAACCCAACTTATGCCATAAACGAATAAAGCGATGAATCCGGTCATATTCCTCAACGGTCAGCGATGTGCCGTCTAAATGTTGCAGGAGGGCGCTATCAAGATCGCAGCTGTCTTTTTGCTCTAAAAAGATCAGATAAACTTCGTTGCCAATAATCAGGAAAATAGCTTTTTCGCCCTTATCGCCAACGAACGCGGCATTCTTTAAGGTACTTGCCAATAATGAATCTTTCTCATCGGTGAAAGTGATTTTCCCGGTTTTTTTATCAATACGGCCTATTTCTACACTAAAGCCCTTGGCATTCTCGAAGAAAATTTTACAATTTTCGACCGTTATTCTATTTCTGCCTGCTGTCAGCTCATGTTCCTTGAGTTTAATTTCTCCATTCACACAAGCGCTTCCGCTTTCAATCACAATCATTTTGCCGACTTTTTCAAAATGGCATTTAACCCAGAGAATGATGTCTTTATCGGTTATTTCGACGTGATCCCGGCCGGTTTTAGGGCAACGTAGCGTTTTTTTGTCGGTAAGCAATTCAATTTGCTCTTTAATTAACGGCGCCAGATCGGCAAACTTTTCCATGTTCACCAAGTCTTCCGCCATTTTATCTATGCCAAAGGCTTTGGCGTAGTTCTGCAAAAATCGATAGCTAAAGCGCAAACTTTCCATGATCGCTTTCGATTTGCCTTTGGGCATATAGGGATTGAGAGTCTCGGTGCTTAGCAGCTCGACTAAATTGAAGTAGTCAATTCCGGTACGACGCAAAAATTCCTGTTTAATCAGGGTGAGCCCGTTATCTTGCAACCAGATTGCGTCATCATCAAAACCGTAGTATTGCCAGACCGGCTTTACGCCGATCAAGTCCTGATATTCGGCATCGGTATGGATTTTATTTTTCAGCTTGTCCATCAGGGCTTTGCTTTCAAAGCACGCTTTGGTCAAGATTACATATTCTTCTTTGCTTAATTCTAAAAATTCGGCATCGGCGGCCCGGTCTAACGCTTCATCTTTAAGTGCGGTAAGTGCTGCATCGTCTCCTGAATTATTTTTCCTGAAGGTGTCGATCAGTTCGTGGCGGCTGGCGTCCAAGTATTTTAAGTAGATTCTTGCGGCATCAATGGGCTGATGGTAAGGCAAGGTGAAGGGATAAACGGCGTTTTTTAGGATGCAATAGGCTTGGTATTCGGTATGCTGCGGTTCGGATAGCAGCTCGCTGCTGGTTTCATCTTCAACATTGAAAGGCTTGAGGTGTTTGAAGGCCACATAGTTTTCCATGACCTCATTAACCAAATCGATATAAGGCAAGATCGTATTGGCGTTTTTGCAGGTCAGTTCCAGACAACCTAAATCGGGCCTGCGATCAAAGAGCTTTTCTACGGGAGTGCCGGTCAAGCCTTTTTTATGGGTGTTGGCATTGCCGGGGTCGAGATTGTTATTGCGTAAATATTGCAATAGCTCTACATAATAGGATGCTGCGCTATACACAGAATTACATTCGCCGCATTCGCAAAAATCGGCATCGGCAAAAAGCAAATCCCAGGAAAGGTTGTGTTTTGTAATGGCCTTTTGAACGCTGGTTGCCGTTTTGGCTGAATACATCGTGGCATGCGACTTCGCAATATTCATTTCCGGTTGCGCGCTGCCATTTAAGCTCAGGCTCTTGTCAATCATGGCAATGCCGGTGTTTTGGCTCGCTTCCCTTAACGCCATTATCGCCTGTTCGTTGCGTACGCGCGCCTGCTGGGCATTGCTATGAATCTGCATCAGGGTGTTGTCGTCCAGCCCTTTATCGCTCATTAGGGTCATGAATTGAGTGGACGGTATCTCGGAAATTTGCAAAGCCGTGTGCAGATCGGCGTTGTAAAGCACGGGCACCGCATCGGATACCGGGCTGACCGCGACGATGCGTTGCAAGGTTTTAAGTTGGCTTTTAACCGCGTCTTGAGCATCGGCCGGAATGTCTTTCAAGGCTTCTTCGTTGTTGAGAACCTCGTAGACCGAAGTGGTTTTAATATTGAAATCGGGCTGGCTCTCTAACACCGCCGCCACATTGCCCCCGATGGCGTCATTCAACATAGGCACCTGAGGGTCTTTGACCATATTGACCAACATAGCGGTTGGTTCCATGCGGAAAAGTTCGCGGTGCAAGTTTAGGGCATAAGCCTGTTTGCCTTCTTCTGTTTCCGTCGAAGCGGCGTCCTTTACCTTTTCCATGAAGGCGGCTTTATTGAATTTTGTCGCAATATCCCGCATCGAATAGACTTGACTGTCCTGTTGAAAAGCCGAAACCAGTTCGGCGTTGTAATTGCTCCACTCGGTTAGGTTATGGGTAAACTCCAGATTTTTGATAACCTCGGCAGTAAACTCTTTTTCCCCGGCGAGTTCGGATTTGACAGCAGACCAATCGCCGTTATTTATTTTGTAGATGTCTTCAAAAGCCTTTTGTTGCGTACCGGCTTTTAAATCGAATTTAAAAAATTCAATTTTCGACTCAACTAAATTCGGGGTTTCAATTTGATTAGCCATGCTGTCTTCTCTCTTTTATTAGGGGGGTTAATTCATTACACGGTTTTATTGCTGTAATTGTTGAGCCGGACGGGATATTCATCCCGTCCATAACGTTTCAAAGTACCTGCCCATTGGGGCGATGTTGGCCTCCCGCCAAGCGTGGGGACGGGGTGCATACTCCGTCCCGCTCAGAATACATATGCAGCCGTCTTGGTCTATGTTATTGGAAATATTCAAATGACCTGACGAATCCACTGCGAGTTGACCGTCCAAAACCCCAAGTCATCACACCTTCTGGTGTTCTTGAGATAACTGGTACAGCAGTGTCAAGCATTCCACTTCCGATTTGAACTGCTCCTCTTGGCGCAACAACGGTAGTCCCTATACCGCGAGCATTCAGTATCTCAGTCAAGCTTTGACCAAAAATATTGCCTTCTGAAGATACTAATCCTGTTCGACAAGATAATAATCTTAAGTTTCCTCCCTGCCATCCTTGAGATTCCAACAAATCAGCCAATTGAGTAGGATTAAGGTCTCTCTCTCCAATTCTTACAAAACTAGCTCCTGCATTTTCTGCAATTGATGCCTCTGTTCTCACTCCATGTGCAATAACTGCAAGCTCATCAGTAGCGCCAAGTGCAACCCCTTCTTCAAAAATTGGTGTTGATTCACCAGCCAAAGTTCGCCACGCTGAAATGTTATCTGTAACTACTGCGGCACTTAATTCTTCTCCAAGTAAACCTGGCCCAATAGCTTTAGGAGTCGGCAAAAATAATAGAGCAAGATTTGCAATTGCCGGTATCGCATCAGAGTGGTCTCTTGGTCCTGTATATTCTTGAGCATGCCCCTCGCTATTTAAAAAATACCTCGGTGTTGGAGAAATTAGCTCTCTAACTGGGGTATAAATACTGTGTTTTAGCCCTTTAAGAATTGCATAAGGGATGCCTAGCTCTGGGTACATGTCCCATGGATTTGCATCTAAATTTATGAATTCATCCGCTTGTTTTTGCAATCTTTCATCTTCAGTTTCTGCTCTAATAGTTGGTCCCGCATCTGTTGGGGGTTTAGATGGCGGAGCAGATGCCGATCTCCTTTTTACTGTCACTTTTGGGGCTGAGGGTGGGGCATGTTCTTCGTTTGGCTGCGAAGAAACAGGACACGCTTCTGCATGACAAGTCATTGTGTCCTCATCCCATGCCCCACATGTTTCTCCATCCGTACCTGAAGGATCAAGAGCCATTATTGGATTGTTTTTCACATAAGAATAAAAGTTCATCCCTCCTTGCAATCCAATCGGATCAGAACTCTCCCACCTCCCCAACCAAGGCAAATAATACCTGGCACTGTGATATTCCAACCCGCTTTCTTCATCCCGTTCCATGCCGGTATAACGGTAGCGTTTGGCTGCGGCTTTAATGTTCAGGTTTTTAGCCTGATAAGCCGTCGTACCAAACGGGTGATACTCCTCATAAGAAATAACTTGAGCCGCACCATCTAACTCCAACGCCGCAGAACCAAGATGGTTGTGGAGTTGGTAACGTTGCGTCTGTTTAGGCTTGGTTCGTCCTACCGGGATGCCGAAGATCAGCTTGGGCTTGGTTTCGGTGTCGATCATCACAAAGCGGTGCTGCCGGTCCATCAGGCTCAGACTGGTGCGCTCTAGCCCTGCGTCTGAACCGCTATGCTGTTTATAAAGCTCAAAGCCGGCGATATAAATCCGTTCGTCTTTTTTACCGCGCGTCACGCCCGCATTAGCGGTGTTCTCGGTTATTTTCCTGATGCGTTGTCCTTGCCCGTCGTATTGGTAATAAGTGGTTTCGGGTGTGCCGCCATCGCTGCGTTTTTGGCGGATGGTTTTGACCATTTCTTCTTTAAAGTTCCAGTCCATCCCATCCAAATGCGGCATGGCGGTCATATAGCCATGTTTGGCGTGGTGCGGATAACTGTAAGTGATCGCACCTATTTGGGTGCTGATCAGGCGGTTGTTGGCGGCCTGATAGGTGTAATCCCGCGTCCAATTGTTGCTGTCCGCCTTATGCTGCATCTGTTGGATGTTGCCCACTTCGTCGTATCGGTAGCTTTGCGTGTACTCGCGCATCGCCATCGGGTCGCCGGGGCTCAATTGCTTCATGAAAGCGGCGTCACTCCAGTTGTCTTTGCCGTCAAATAGCAGTGGTGAGGCATTTTCCCTGCCTTTGGCCTGGATCAAACGATAAAGAGCATCATAGCGGTAAGTGGCAACGCCGATTATTTTTTGGTTGTTGAAAAAGACTGCCGGGATGTTTTTATCTTCGATGTGGGTGATATTGCCCACCGGGTCGAAGGTGTAATGCCAATCTTGCAGCGGGTCGCTGTTTTGCCGTTTGGTTTCTAAGCGCGTGAGCCGGAAGGTTTCTTTGTCGTAATAAAACCGGCTGATGACATCGTTGCCGTAAATGATTTTATTACGTTGGCCTTTTTCGTTGTAGCCGATGTCTTTGATGTAAGGGGTGGGCGAGGCGAGATGCGGATGTTTTACAGTTTCGGCATTGAGCAATCCGGCTTCATTGTAGGAAGGGGTGACAATGCTGCCATCGGGAGCGGTTTGGAGGGTGATTCTGCCCAAGGCATCGGTTTTAGTAACAAAGGTAAAACTGTCCGGTTCCAGGTCGTTTATCAGGTTGCCATCCGTCCAGTCAGCCACGCCTTTATAGTTTTTAAACAGCTTGCGCGTGGTGGCTATGGGCTGTCCTTTGAAGTCATATTCCGGCGTATGGATAAGCCCTGCGGTATCGTAATGTTTGACGGCTTGTCCCCGGAGATTTTTTAGTTCGGGATTGGCTTCGGCTTCGCCGTAAAAAATTCGCTCAACGATATTATTAAGCGGCGTATCGCCGTCGCCGCCTATGACTTGGCTTTGGGTCGGCCGGTGCAAGCTATCGTAAAAGTAGCGGAACTCATGATCGCGCTCATCCCAGGTGCGTAGCGGATTGCCCAGGATATTGGTCAGCAGCCAGCGCTGTCCTGCATCCATGCTTCGTTGATAAACTTTGTTGCCCAGCATGTCGTATTGGTAGCGCATCACCACGTTACCCCTGGCATCGGTAACGCTACGCAGATTGCCTTCGCTATCGAGGCGTACTTTGGTTAGGTAAAATTCATCTTCGTCTGCGGTCAAATGCTTATTATGTTCGATCGACAACACCGGTCTTCCCAAGGTATCGAAATGTTGTATGGCCGGGGTATTGGCGTGTTTAGCGGCTTGATCGGCTGCCGATTTTTCCCGTTCGGGATCTTTGCCTGCGGCGAGCAGTTCGGCATCTATCAGGCGGTTGCTGCGCTTGTGATACCAAGCGGATTCCAATACGGTATCGTTAGGGTCGTAGGCGGCTTGCTGCCATGAGTCGAATTCGGTGCGGGATAAGGCGCCGTCGGGCAATTCGGTTTTGATCAGCCGTCCCATTGCATCGTAATAGAGTAGGGGAGTGACGCCGGTTTCAACCAATTCTTTTTGGTCTTCGTAGCGATGGCTTACCGAGAAATACGGTTCAAATTGTTTGACCGCATTGCCTTTGTTGTTGAGTACGGCTCTGCCGTTGCCGAGCCAGCGCAGTTGTTTTGGGCTAAGCAAGGACGTATCGATTTCGCTGACGGTATAGCTGTCGTCTGCTTCGACCGCAACTTGTTTTGCCGGCCCCGGTTCGGCTTGGGACTTTCTCATCACCACTTGCCCAAGGCCGTTGGAGTATTCAAAACTGAGCTGGACAGGCGAGTCGTTGTTGTCCTGAAAATGTTGTTCGCGGATTATGGCGGCCACCACTACGGGCTTGCCGGCGTTTTTATAGACATCGAAGTCATAGACAAACCGGGCGGTGGCGCGCTGGAGCAGACTTTTCCCTTTCGTGACCAATACATCGGAAGCCGGCGCATTAAAAAAATCATCGACCAAACCCGTTTCCGGTGCGGAAGAAAGCTCATTCAAGCCGAGCAAATTATCGGCTTCATTGCCTTTGCCGAATATCGCCATAGCCTTGACCAGCCCCAACTCATCGATCATCACTTCCGAAAAATTGCCGTTGGCGTCTTGCATTCTTTTCGGGGCGAGGGTGCGGAAATTGAAAAGTTCAACCTTGTGTTTATTGCCTAGCGCATCTTCTGTTTCTTCGATAAACAGGAAATAGTCGCCGTAATAGCTCACCTTGGTTTTTGCGCCGTAAGGATCGGTATAGGAGACGGGTACATAGAAACGGTTTCTGGCGTCGGCTACAGCTTCGGCCGCATCAATAAACTGGGTTGTTCCTGAGCGTATCCACCAGTTGCTGTCGCCTGCGCCATGAGTGAATTTGCCTTCGAGCATCAGGTCTTCATTAACCTTGTTGCCGAAAATATGGGCGACAAGGCTCGGCGTATAGGCTAATTGATAGTTTTCGAAAGGCAATGCCAATGACTCCAAGCGATGCAATGACAAAGCTGTTTTTAGGTTGTTGCTGCGATAGAGGGTGCGGATGTGTTCGATTAATCTTTTCTGTGCAGTGCCGGGGGCGGGATTGGCATCGATTTGATGGTAATCCACTTCAACGGCGGCGATGAGGATAGCGTCGAAATCCTTCGCCGAGTATAAAGGCCCGGTTTTAGCGACATTCTTTAATTCGTAAGTTAAGGCTTCTGAAGGCAGCCTTAGCCGGTAGCTTGAGGCGCTATCAATATCATTGGTAAAACGGTTTTGGCTATAGTTAATCAGCGTTGCGTTTTGGGCGGCTTGGGTTTCATCGGGCAAAGCAGGATTTGCTTGCAATCTTGGATAAACGATCGACGCCGATTCCAGCACATTGCCGTATTCGTCCAGTTTGATGTTCAAGGTATGGGCGATGCGCGGGTCTTCGGTGTTGCGCTCATAGCTGTAGGTGACGGCTTCGCTTTCCTTGACGATGAATATGGCGTGTTGGTTTTGCCCTTTCGGCTGCAAGAGTTCAATCATGCCGTTGTGCGTGGCAACAGAATAGGGCGTTAATTCTTTCCGGCGTTGCTCCGGCGTAGCACCGTCCAACGGAGCATCTTTAGAAAACACCTCGGAGCGCAGCCCCATGCCTTTACAGGCTCGCAAGGCTTCCTGCCATTCTTCGAAGCTGAGGTTGTTTATGATGGCGGGGTCTAATCCCGGCGCTGCGATAAGCCGGGCGTCGGGCAAAGGGACTTCATGATTAATTACCGCAAAGCCTTGCCGGTGCATTTCTTCGTACCAATACTCATGAGAAAATTGACCGAGCAGTTTTTCCCAGTTTAAAAACGCCCCGGTATGAAACCATGATTTGCTAATGACCGGTTGTTGATGCAGGGTTTGGTCGACGATATTGGCGGCATTGCCTGTTACCCAATGTTCAAAGTGTTCCGAATCGGTTTGTTCCACTCTGCCAAAGCCTCTAAATTCGCGCTCGGCATGGTCGTAATAGCCGTGATGGTATTTATAGGCGCTGACAAAACGGTAACCTGAAATCCTGTCGCGTGTTTCTGTTTTGGATATGCAATGCACCGGGAAGTGCAGCTTGGTCGCCCAAGGTAAGCCGGCAAGTTTGTCCTCAATGTAAAACCGGGTAGACGGGGTATATTCCAGCGAGACTTCTTTGCCCAGATTGTTTTTGTAAAAAACCAGGATGTTCGGTTTTTTGCCGCTCATCAGGTCTATGTATTTTAAAGGCGAGCCGGAATCTTTGGCTAAAGGGCTAGACCAGACGATACAGGCGACACCATTGCCCAACAGATCGGCTACCGTGATTTTCGATTGGGCGTGTATTTCAGGGAAGTTGTCTATTTCAAAAGGCGCGGCGGCAAAGGCGTTGCCGCTCAAATTCAGCCAACAGCTAAACTTGTTTTTGCCCAGATAAACGATGTCGGCGGTACCCGAACCGTCTATGTCCGCCAGGCGTAAATAAGCAGGGTTGAAGGCATCGGGACAGTCGAAAACAGGGGCATGATCCATCGCCACTTTCCGGCCGAATGCGCCATAGCCCAGGTTAGGCCAGTAACACACTTCGCCGTTACGAATCCTGACAATATCGGTCATGCCGTCTCCCGACATATCCGCCAGGAAAATGGTCTGTTTGGCATCGGCAAAGACAATATGCGGCCCCGCTTCTTCATCGACAGGTTTTTCGCTTTTACGGGCCGCTGAAAAGCCTTTCCTGCCCTCGGATTCGTACCAAGTGAAGGCAGAGTCCTCGGTCAGCAAAACCTCCGGCTTGCCATCGCCGTTTAGGTCAAGCATCCGGGCGTTGGCATCGCCGATATTGATGTTGGGTAGATGATCGAAAGATCGAAACGCTTGCCACTCTTCGTTGTCGCCGAGTTCGAAGTAGCCTTTGGGCTGAATGTTCAGGTTGACCAGCTGTTTGCCGCCATCGGCGTCCAAGTCCATCAATTGCAATTGCGAGCCAAGCCCTGCAAAAGAAGGCTTGAGAGATACCAACTTGGCCTGTGCAAACTTACCGTTGCCCAGATTATGTTTGTAAAACAGTCCGCCGCCTTGTTCGGTCAGGATGCCGGAAAGGCCTTCATTGAATAAGTCGGTGAATTGGTATTCTGAATCGTCCGGACCAATCGGGGCATGCACCAAATCTTCGGCGGCGACGGCTTTAACATCTTTATTCCAAGCGTGTTTTTGATAGTCAAATTCAGTAGAGGGGAGGTGCTTGTCGGTGTAGCTTCCATCCGGCTTTTTGATATAACCGTAGGGGGTGATGGCTGCCAGGAAGGTAAAATCTTGTTCGCTTGCGGTGTCGTATTCAAAATTCAGGGATTTTACCAAGGCCGAAGCGCCGGGGAGTTCGGTAAAATGGTGGAACAGTAAAACCCTTTTGCAGAGTCTTGTGGTTCTTATTTCAAAGCCGGATTTGTATTCTGAAAAAGCGTCCGGTCTAACATCCCAATCCTTTGTTTTGGCATAGGGCGTGTCAGCCTCATACTCCCCGTAATCGAATGCCGTTTGGAAAAGATAAGCGTTTGGATTGGGGTAGGCGTCATTAAAGCTTTTATAGGGTATTTTGTTGCCGTATAAGACTTTCTCTAAATACAAGTTGGTGTATGTAATATTGCCGTTTTCAGATCGATTTCTGTTATGTAACAGGGACGAGTTAAATCCTTTAGCGTCTTCTTTTTTATAAAAATAGTGGCTGCAATTGCCTTTGTCGTCGAAGACAAATTCGGGTAGCCATGCAAATATTTTATTGGCATCCTCGGGATCGGAAATTCTCGATCCGGCAGACCAGCCGAATAGCGTTGTCACATTCTCTTTGCTAATGATCCGCCATTTAATCTCAGCGGCTTTTTTATGCGACCATCGTTCGATACGGGCAAATAGACCTTCGATTCTGGGCTTATAGTATCGTATGGTGAATAGGCCGTCCGGCGAATCGTTTTCTTTGATGACATAATTGCCAGCGCTATCCTTGCTGAAATTACCGTCCAGCCCTTTTCTGAATTCCGGTACCAGATCCTCGGACTCAGAAAATAAAAATGTATCCGAATCCATATCATCAAAATATTGCGGGAGTTTTTTGTCTGTTTTGCGTTTTATGGACGGTAGGCTTAATGCCCAACCTAATCCAAATACGCCATTTCCGGCGCCGGAATTATAGGATAAAGCTAATGCGGGCGAAGCGCCGCGAGCAGGGGAAAAAGGCAGGGGGATAGAAAAAGAAGCGGTGCCGTTTACAGCATTCACTGAAAACTTCTCATCAATGCCTTTAATAGCGCCGCCTCCCTTTGGCAAGGCAATGGAAGGTGTTTCTATGGCATTGGGTTTTGTTTTTCCCCCGTCCGTTTTCAGGCGTTGGGCGGATGAGTTTTGATTTTCGGTTTCTCTGTTCATGTCATTACTTTTTTGTTTTGACTGCGTAACTAAAGGGTTCCGTATTCGCTGAGCACGATGGTTTTTTATTGATTGTTGATTACAGCCGCGAAAAAAATTGTTCCTGCCTAGGCATATCTTCCGTAGGGCGTGCCGTGCGCGCATTAGCCACTACCGGATCTCTGTGGTGGGTAATGCTTCGCTGCTCTTGTCACACCGTCGGCGCTCAAAGCCGTATCCATTTGACTAATAGATTATGTGTCAAGCCTAGCGGATAAAATACGCATGAAACGTCTATTTAGTCTTGCTGTGGTAATACGAAAACAGTCGGTGCAAAAGGAAAATTGCGATTAATGTTTAGAGTTTTATCTACGTGGGGAATAGATTTTAACGTTTAGTTTAAGCGGCATTATCCTTATAAGTCAACTCTTCGTCTGGATTTAAATCCGGATGCTGTTGATAATAATTTCTATATTATTCTTTATTAAACAATCGCTTAATGTGTTTCTAGGGGGGGATTACACGGTTTATTACTTGTTTTTATTACCATGAAGATAATGAAGGGAGGAGAATTGAGTGATTTATCGAAGAAGGCGATTGCTTGCGTTTTATGAACCTTCTTAATATCGCACATGAAGTCAATACCGAAATATCTTCAAGTCCTTCATGGTAAAAATAAATGACATTTTTTGAAATCAGCGCCCTAATGCTGCTTTGAGTAGAAAAATATTTTGTACAGACTCGATGGCATTTTTGAACAAATGCTTTTCATTAGCCCAAAGCGCTGGGAGTGGGGCGATCCGGATCGATAGTGATGTAAATGGTGTAAATATCCGGAGACGGTTTAGCTTGAGGGTAATCTCAAGCTGATGCCGCTCTTTTTCTGCGATGGGCAAGCCGAGCCCCAGAGGGTTATTTGCCGATCAAACAGAAAAACTCTCGCCGCAACCGCAGGTGCCTTTTACATTCGGGTTGTTGAATTGGAAGGCTTCGTTAATGCCTTCCCGGCGATAATCCAGCTCTATACCGTCCACAAATTGCAGGTCGTTTGCGGCGACGATGACTTTGACATCGAAATTTTCAAACACAGCGTCATCTTCATTCAGTATGTCGGCGTAATCAATCGTGTAAGCATAGCCGGAGCAGCCGGATTGTTTTACGCCCAGCTTTAAGCCCAGGCCTTTGCCGCGTTTTTCCAATTGTTTTTTGATTTGCCGAGCGGCACTTTCAGTTAATGAGACAGACATATAAACCTCTTTATCCTTTTTCAATTAAGGATTTTAATTGTGTAATAAATTCAAAAATTTCAGCTTCGGTGTTGGTTTTTCCCAGGCTGATGCGAATCGCGCTTTTTGCCGCGGCAGGTTCAATACCCATGGCTACCAATACCGGACTGGGTTCTCTCTGGCCGCTGGCGCAGGCTGAGCCGCTGGAAACGGCGATGTTTTTTTGATCCAGTTGCATCAGCAGCATTTCGCCATCAATGCCGCTGAGGCCTATTTGAACGGTATTGGGCAGTCGTTCCGATTGTCCGGCAAAGATAGTCAGGCCGGGAATGATGCTTAAGCCCTGCTCCAACAGTTGTCTAAGTTTTAGCAGATAGGCGTGGCGTTCGGCAAGTTCGGCTTTGGCAAGTTCCGCCGCTTTGCCAAAACCGACAATGGCGGCGACGTTTTCGGTCCCGGCCCTGAATCCTTGTTCCTGGTCGCCGCCCAGCAATATAGGTTTTATTTCTACCGATTTATCAAATACCAGCGCCCCGCAGCCTTTGGGGCCGTAAATCTTATGGCTGGACAGCGACATCAAATGCGCGCCGAGGCGGTTAAAATCTACCGGAATTTTGCCCAGCGCCTGTACCGCATCGCTATGAACTCTGATGCCGTGCGCTCTTAACTGATCGGCATAGTGAGCGATATGCTGCACCACGCCGGTTTCATTGTTGGCCAGCATGATTGAAACCAGGCCGGGCTTTAGCCGAATAACCTCGTCGATAGCATTCTGCGCGATCAAGCCGTTTGCATCGACATTGAGCAGGGTAAGCTCATGTCCCCGGCTTTTTAAATGCAGGGCAGGTTCGATAACCGAGGGATGTTCAATGGCTGAGACGGCGAGTCCGGCCTGAGGGGCGAGCGTTGCCAAAGCCAGATTATTGGCTTCAGTGCCGCCGCTGGTAAAAATAATTTGTCCGGGCTGAACGCCAAGCAGTGCCGAAAGCTGCTCGCGAGCGGCATCTATGGCGCTGCCCGCGACTCTGCCGTGACGATATAAGCTGGAAGGATTTCCGTAGAATGTTGTCAGGAAAGGAAGCATCGCGTCCAGGACGCGATCGTCTATCGGTGTGGTCGCGTTATGATCGAGATAGATCATAACGGTCGGGCATTAATCCGGATGACGGTAAATTTCAATGATTTGCTGTGCATCGTGATGCTGTCTTATGGCAACTTCCTGGACATGGTTTCTTTCTAACAGGTCGGCCAAAGAAATGCCCTTCAAATACTCTCTAATTTGTTCGCTCAAGCCCATCCATAGGTCATGCGTCAAACAGGCTTGATCTTTCTGGCAATTGGCTTCTCCGCCGCATTTGGTTGAATCAAGCGGTTCATTGACGGCAGCGATAATGTCAGCAATATTAATGTCGCTGGTCTTGCGGCACAGTTTGTAACCGCCGCCAGGTCCGCGCACGCCTTTTACCATACCGGCCCGACGTAAGCGGGCAAATAGTTGCTCCAGATAAGACAGGGAAATGGTTTGGCGAGCAGCAATGTCAGTCAGGGTTACCGGCTTGATTTGACTGTGAAAAGCCAAGTCCAGCATTGCAGTAACCGCATAGCGGCCTTTAGTTGTTAAGCGCACAATAGTATCCTCTATAAATACCGTTAAGATATTGTTACTATACTTAACCTAGCAAAATAGTCAACTATTGTACCCTTGATGGACGCAGGTATTTTTTTATGTGCGGTTGATTTTTTCGGTGGGGATGCCTGGATGCCACTCGCTTTGAAACGACTCTTGGTTTTTTAGTGTTCGCCTTTTTCATAGCCGTCCTCAATTTCGCAACCGTCCAATTTAGAGATGGGCGACTCCGGGTATTTTATGCCGGCATCATTGAGCGCTTTTTGCAGGGTTTCTATCTGTCTATCCATGGCATGAATGTGATCCAGCATGTGATTAATGGCATAGGCGATTGGATCGGGCATGTCGGTTGTTGCGCCGTAAGCATGGAAGCCCATTTTGTAGGCAATCTTGTCGCGCTCGGCTGCTGCGGCTTTGCTTTTAGGATCGACAATATGGGCTGGAATGCCAACCACTGTTGCATCTGCGGGTACCGGTTTTAAGACTACCGAGTTTGAACCTACTCGCGCGTTTTCGCCTATGTCGATAGGGCCTAGCACTTTTGCTCCCGCACCTATCACTACGCCGTTATGCAAGGTTGGATGACGTTTACCTTTATCCCAGCTGGTTCCGCCCAAGGTTACGCCATGATACAAAGTACAGTCATCGCCGATAACGGCGGTTTCGCCGATCACTACGCCCATGCCGTGATCAATAAAAAAACGCCTGCCGATGACTGCGCCGGGGTGAATTTCAATGCCGGTCAGCCAGCGGCCGATATGGGCGGTAAATCGGGCTAGCCATCTGAATCCGGCTAGCCAGAAAAAGTGGCTGACTCGATGTATCAAAACAGCATGAAATCCGGGGTAGGTGGTAATGACTTCAAAGACCGATTGCGCTGCCGGATCGCGGTCAAAAACGCAGGCAATATCTTCTTTTATTCGGTTAAACATCGTTATTCCTCTTGTGGCCTTGAGACATCCGTAAGATGCCCCGGAGTATGTCCAGTTCCTTGGTGTTCATTTGTACCCGGTTATAAATCCGGCGCAAACGCCGCATGATGGATTTTGATTTGGCGGGATGCATAAAGCCTATATCGGTTAATGCTTCAGCCAGATGGGTATAAAAAGACTCCATTTGCGTTGCAGTAGCCAAGGGATCTTCACCTTTATCGCCGACCACGATTTGTTCTTGCTCGGACAAGCCCGATGTCACGAATAATTCATAACAGACAACCTGTACCGCAGCGGCAATATTTAATGAACTGTAGTCGCTGTTGCACGGGATGCGCAGCAAAAAGTGACACAGATCCAGTTCGTGATTTTTTAAGCCTGAGTTTTCCCGTCCGAAAACGATAGCCACTTTGTTGCCGGGTTCATTGATCAGCACTTTTTCCGCGCATTCCCTGGGCGTCATTTCCGGCCAGCTGATGGTCCGGCCTCGAGCGCTGGCGCCAATCACTAATTGGCAATCGGCAATGGCCTCTTGCAACGTCTCGCAAACGGTTGCCCCTGCCAATACGTCATCAGCGCCGGACGCTCTGGAGGTGGCATCGGCGCTGGGGAAGATTTTAGGTGCAACCAGCCAGAGGTTATGCATCTTCATGTTTTTCATTGCACGAGCAACAGCACCTATATTTCCCGGATGCGTTGTTTCGACCAGTACAATTTTTATAGTAGACAGCAATGCCTTGTCCTTGGTTAAAAAAAGAGCCTAAGTTTAGCAAAATATTTGGTATTATATGCGTTTTCAGCAATTGCTCCTGCATTGCCCAACCTCCTGCGTCCATGCAGTCGTAAAGCGCCTGCTTTGTGTACTCTAATTTCAGCATAACCCACAGGGATATGGGGAATGCGGATATTGCAGGAGCCAATATCTGTCCATACATCCGTACTCAATATAAATCCGCCTATGCAACCCATGTTAAATACTGCCGTTCGTGCCGCAAGAGCCGCCGGCGACTTGATACTCCGCTCATCCGATAATATCGGTCACCTAAAGGTCGACCAAAAAGGTAAAAACGATTATGCCAGCGAGGTTGATCGTATGGCCGAACGGGAAATCATAAACATTATCAAGGCAGCCTATCCGGAGCACAGCATTCTGGCCGAAGAAAGCGGCGCCTATGAGGGTAACGATTTTGTCTGGGTTATCGACCCGCTGGACGGCACGACCAATTTTTTGCACGGCTTTCCGCAATATGCCGTTTCTATCGCCTTAAAATACAAAGGCAGGATTGAAGTCGGTGTCGTTTATGACCCGTTACGCGATGAATTATTTACCGCCAAACGCGGCGGCGGTGCTATGTTAAACAGTCGCCGTCTCCGGGTGACCAATCAAACCAGCTTAAAAGGCGCATTAATCGGCACCGGCTTTCCGTTTAAAACCGATCTGCACATGAATGCTTACTTGGGCATGTTCCGTGCCTTAGCGACAGATTCTGCGGGGATTCGTCGTGCGGGCGCTGCGGCGCTTGATTTGGCCTATCTGGCTGCCGGTCGGTTGGATGGTTTTTGGGAAATCGGCCTGATGGAGTGGGATATGGCCGCAGGTCTTTTATTGGTAAAGGAAGCGGGCGGTGTGGTTACCGATTTTTCTTTTAATGATAAATATTTGGAGTCCGGCAACGTTATCGCCGCAAGTCCAAAAATGCATCAAATTATGTATCAGCTTATCGAGCCGCATGTGACCGATAATTTGAAATAAGTGTTGGTTAGAAAAATGGAACGCAGATGCCGAAAGTAGGCGGCGCGGATTTGACTGGTTAACGTTACAGGAGTGCAGGCTTCGCCTGCCGGCAAGCAAAGCCTGAACTCCTGCTATGCGGCACATAGCCGACAGCGTTAAAAAATCTGCTTCGCCAGCATAATGGCGTCTTCCCGGCCATTCTCCGACTGATAATAACCTTTTCTGATGCCGATTTCGTTGAAGCCCATGTCCTCATACAGGGCGATGGCGACGGTATTGGACGGCCTGACTTCCAGAAACATGGTTTCTGCCTGTCCTCTGGCTATTTCGACAAGATTTTCCAGCATCTTACGACCTATCCCTTGTCCCTGTTCGGCCGGCGCTACGCAAATATTTAACACATGTGCCTCGCCTACCGCCATGGAGAGGATGCTGTAGCCCAATACGGTATCCTGTTCTTCGCAGACCCAGCAGCTATAGTTGGCTCTAAAGCAATCCCTGAAAATGTCTTCTTCCCAGGGGAATTGATAACTGGCTCTTTCGATTGCCATCACTCCGGGTAAATCGGAGCTTCTCATTTTTCTCAGGCGCATTAAATCTTTCCGGCCTACCGAATCGGGAAATAATTTGGCGTAGAACTCCCTATCGGCGTCATAAACCACAAAGTCTTTTATTTTATCTAGCATCGTTCCCAACATGATCAACCTTTAATGTTTTTAACTGTGTGCAGCGCGAGTTTTAAATCCGCCCACGCTTTGCGCTTGTCCTGCATCGATCTTAACAAGTACGCGGGGTGATAGACTACAACAACCGGCGTACCATTTAAAGCGTGTATTTTTCCTCTTAGCCTGCCAATCGGTTCGTCGGTGTTGAGTAATGCCTGCGCGGCAATGCGCCCTAAAACCACGATGATTTTTGGTTTGAGCAATGCCATTTGCCGCATCAGGTAAGGTTTGCAGGTTTCTATTTCGATGGGCTTGGGATCGCGGTTAGCGGGAGGGCGGCATTTTACAATATTGGTTATAAAGACCTCTTCCCGGTCAAGGCCTATGGCTCTTAGCATTTCCGTTAGCAGTTGACCCGCCTTGCCGACAAAAGGCAAGCCCTGCTGGTCTTCGCTTTGCCCCGGCGCTTCGCCGATAATCAGCCAGTCGGCATTTTTATTGCCCGAGCCGAAAACGGTTTGTGTGCGTGTTTCACATAAGCCGCATTGAGTGCAGGAGGCGACTTCGGCTTGCAATGCCGCCCAGCTGTCGACTGATTCCGGCCGGGCGTTATCGGCTAGCGCATCAGATACCGGCCCCTGCTCATGATCAGCAGCGACTCTGGGCATCCAAACATCGATGCCCATAGCTTCTAAGTATTGCAGACGCGTTGCGTTATCCAAAAGCTTTCGCCTTAATCAAACATCCCCTTTTTGAGGATGCCGACGTTGATCGGGGCTTTGCAGCTTATTCACCGCATTGATATACGCCTTGGCTGAAGCGATAACAATATCGGTGTCGGCGCCCAAGCCGTTAACAATGCGGCCCGCTTTTTCGAGACGGATGGTGACTTCGCCTTGGGCGTCGGTGCCGTTGGTGATACTGTTAACCGAATACAGCTCCAACGTAGCGTCGGTTTGAACCAGTTTTTCGATGGCTTTTAAGCTGGCATCAACTGCGCCGCCGCCATCGGAACTGCCGGTGACTTCTTTGTTATCGACCCGCAGCGTGACGGTGGCATTGGGAATCTCACCGGTTTCCGAGCACACTTTCAAGGCGATTAATTTGACATGCTCGTCTTCGGCCTCGAAACTGGCTTCGGAAATCAAGGTCTGCAAGTCTTCATCAAAGATTTCGTGCTTTTTATCGGCCAACTGCTTAAAACGGGAAAAAGCTTCGTTCAACTCTTCTTCCGATCCGAACTCAAAGCCCAATTCGGTGATGCGGCTTTTAAACGCATTCCGGCCCGAATGTTTGCCTAGCACCATGCGGTTAGCTGTCCAGCCTACATCTTCGGCACGCATGATTTCGTAAGTCTCGCGGCTTTTTAAGACGCCGTCCTGATGAATGCCCGCCTCATGAGCGAAGGCATTAGCACCGACGATAGCTTTGTTGGGTTGCACGGGAAAACCGGTGATTGACGATACCAACTTTGAGCAGGTCAAAATTTCGCGGGTATCGATGCCGGTTTGGCAGGTAAATACATCCTTACGGGTGCGCACCGCCATCACCACTTCTTCCAGCGACGCGTTACCGGCGCGTTCGCCCAAGCCGTTAATAGTGCATTCGACTTGCCGCGCGCCGTTCATAACCGCCGACAACGAATTGGCAACCGCAAGGCCCAAGTCATTGTGGCAATGCACGGAAAAAATCGCCTTGTCCGAATTGGGAATACGACGGATCAGGTTGGCAATGGTTGCGCCGAATTGATCGGGAACGCTGTAACCCACGGTATCCGGAATATTCAGCGTTGTGGCTCCGGCATCGATAACCGCTTCAAGAATCCGGCACAAAAAGTCTTCTTCCGAGCGTCCCGCATCTTCCGGCGAAAATTCGACGTTATCGGTATATTGCCGCGCGCGTTTGACCGCCCGGACCGCATACTCGATCACCTGTTCGGGTTGCATCTGCAATTTCATCTGCATATGGATCGGCGAAGTGGCGATGAAGGTATGAATCCGCGACTGGTTAGCGCCTTTAAGCGCCTCGCCTGCGCGGTCTATGTCCTTATCCAGGGCCCTGGCCAGTCCGCACACCACGCTGTCTTTGATGGCCTTGGCGACCGCCTGCACGGCTTCAAAATCGCCGGGGCTGGCCGCAGGAAAACCGGCCTCGATTATGTCGACCTTTAAGCGTTCCAAGGCCTTGGCGATTCTGACTTTTTCCTCGCGGGTCATGGATGCGCCGGGGCTTTGTTCGCCATCGCGCAAGGTCGTATCGAATATTATTAATTTGTCTTTCATAAAAACTCCATTCTCGGCAATTGTTCCCTGCATCGTCTCGGCAATAGCTCCTGCATTGCGCTATTTCCTGCATCCATGCAGTCGTAAAGCGGCCTGTTTGCGGCGCTCTACTTCTTGTCTTCATGCAGTCGATGAAGGGTTATCAACGGTTACATTGATACACGGATATAGGGGGATTAAATCATTAAAATAGAAAAAGATAGATGCCCGTCAGGGCAGGAATCTTAAAGGCAGGCATAGCCACGCGCACAAGCCTGTTCCGGCAAACATTGTGCCGGAAAGAGCGTTTTGATATGCGGGGTTGATTTGAATAAACATGGTCGCGACTATACGCCAATGGCCGTGCGGCCTCAAGCAGATTTTACGCTTTACGCCCCTGCAACCTGCGTTTACGCATGACCAAGGTAATAACCGGGCCTGAAATGGCGTAACCTAAAAACAACAAGAACAACATCGTTTGCGGCTGAGCCATCACAAAAGCGATGCTCAGCATCGCGGCAATGGCGACGATAAAAGGCACTTTGCCTTTTAAGTCGATTTTTTTGAAACTCCAATAGCGGAAGTTACTGACCATCAGTAAGCCGGTGCTGACTGTTAAGACGAGTGCAAAATATTTGAATAGCTCAATGTCGTATTTATATTCCAGGCAAATCCAGATGAATCCGGCCAGGATCGCGGCGGCGGCAGGACTGGGCAGTCCCTGGAAATAATTCTTGTCGGCCGTTGCCAGTTGGGTGTTAAAGCGCGCAAGCCGTAATGCGCCGCCCGCCGCATGGACAAATGCAGCAAACAGGCCCAATCTGCCCATGCTGGAAAATGCCCATAAGTACATGACCAAAGCGGGTGCGGCGCCGAATGAAACCATGTCCGAAAGGCTGTCGTATTGAGCGCCGAATTCGCTCTGCGTATTGGTCAATCTCGCCACGCGCCCATCCAGGCCGTCCAGAATCATCGCTACAAAAATGGCGATAACAGCGGTCTCATAACGTCCGCCCATCGCCGAAGTAATCGCATAGAAGCCGGAAAATAGCGCTCCTGTGGTAAATAAGTTAGGTAATAAATAAATTCCACGGCGGCGAGGTAAGCGTTTTTCTGGAAGCATATTTTAATCAATCCTTTAGGTTAGGAGGTCAGTAAAAAACATTGCGCCGAATTATACAATGAGCCTGCAAACTGCACCTAGCTTAATCAAAAATCGGATTTACCTAAAATAATTGGGTTGGGTATGATTTGGCGCGGCTTCATGTGCATCCCAGTAGTTAGAGGATTTGTCATCACGACAGGGAATGTGGGGGATCGAAAGCCATAAATGGCAATCACAAACTATCTTAAACTTGATGATTATTTGTCTGGACATTGGGTGACACTTTACTATCATGCTAAAGTTGATTTTTGGAGGAAAGCACATGAATACAGCACCAACCGACACCGCTCATAGTCTTTATGCACTTTATGAAACCCTGCCGAATGAGGTTCAACAAGCTTTCTTGGAAGAGTTAATGCAAAAGAAGCATCAGGAACTGGAGGACCTGGGATTCTACTTGGCCTGCAAAGAAGCTAAGGATGAAAACGAATTTTTAACTGAGCAGGAGCAGCAGGCGTTTATTGATAGTTTGTCGCAATGAAAATTCAAATCAGCAAACGCTTTACCAAAGATACCCAAAAAATAACCGATAAGCGCATTTTGGCAAAAATCCAGCAGGTTATTGTTGAGGCCGGCCAAGCTGAACGTCTTGTCAATATGAGTGACTTAGAGGAAATGTCCGGTTTTCCGGATTTTTACCGGATTAAATTTGATTATCGCTACCGTATCGGTATTTACTGTGAAAATGAGCTTATCCAGTTCCTGCGTATCGATAACCGAGAAGGCTTTTATAAAAAGTTTCCTTAACTTCCCTCTTCGTTAATTCTTCGATAAGGCTTTCCTGAATGTAGCTGAACGATTCAGGGCGAACGGTTTTAACATCAAATGGCTAGTTGCTTGTGTAGATGCTGATGCTTGTTAAGGCTTATCTTTCTTGGTCTTCGAGTCATTGAAAATCTTCAAAAACAAGCGCAGGTTCGGTATCCATAAAAACGTTTTCGTTAAATTCATCAATACAAATAGCGTTTAAAGTCACTTCCTCATACAGCCAATAATAAAAACCGCCTTCGAAAATACTGTATCTGTCCGTGTATTTGCATTGCAGCCATTGATTATTCGCGGTCCCGACGTTGGCTGTTTTGTCAGGCTGAGCGCCGCCAAAATACGCAATAACGTTATCTTTTAAGCTCAGTTGAAATCGATCAAATTTGATTTTTCCGTCCGCCAACTGCGCATATTTTAAGCGCCCGCCTTGAACATCATCGCCGTGCCGGTCTATGACACATTGCTTATTGAATTCATAAAACGCCGGCGGAAAAATAATGGGGTATCTGTTCGCGATATTAGCGCGTTCTAAAACATGCGCTGCCGTTCTTTGGCTTTTATCCCAGTGTTTGATGACTATTTGCAAAACCAGCATGGTTGTTTTTTCTCAATGTATTAATGTGCGACGGCGGTTAATGGCAATTAATATTCCCTCTTAATGCTTTTAGCCTGCCTTGTTTGGCTTTACTGTCCAGGCGCCTTAGCTTCGATCCTTGGGTCGGCTTTGTTTCTTTGCGCTTTTTGTGGGTGACAGCCATGCTTTGAATTAATGCCTGTAGTCGATTCAAGGCATCTTCCTTGTTCTTTTCCTGGGTGCGATATTGCTGCGCTTTGATGATAATCACGCCCTCTTTTGAAATGCGGCGGTCATTTAAAGCCAACAGCTTTTCTTTATAAAACTCGGGTAACGAGGACGCGTTAATATCGAACCGCAAATGAACCGCGCTTGATACTTTATTGACATTCTGCCCGCCGGCTCCCTGCGCACGAATCGCATGAACTTCAATCTCACTATCCGGGATGCTGACCTGATTGGATATTTGCAACATGAGGGCTTTTGATAAATGGGGAAGGCTAAAGATTATAGGTTATTTACTTTTTGAATTGGCGGATCGTTATGCAGAGTCTAATAGACGACTTGTTTCGCGAAAGGATGCCGCCAAGGCGGCAACATCCATATTAGCGGCATCAATACCCCTCTTTATGATTTACAATATGCCATTGGCTTGCAAACCTATGCGCAGGCAAATAGCCATCTTGTCCGACAGGATGGCTATGGGAACGTAATCTCGCGTACACAGACGTTGTATGCAATTATTGAACGTATTTTTTGAAAAAGACCACACCATCGGAGCTATAGAGAATGACCAAACATGTTACTTTGACCCAGTTTATTATTGAACAGCAGCGCGAGTTGCCGGGCGTATCGGGAGCGTTTACTTCATTACTGAACGATGTCGTTACTGCCTGCAAGAAAATTTCAAATTTGGTTAATCGAGGCAATCTGATTGGGGTGCTGGGCAGCGCCGATTCCGAGAATGTGCAAGGCGAGGTGCAGAAGAAACTGGACATCATTACCAATGACATTATGGTGGATGCGTTGAACTGGACCGGGCATCTGGCCGGTATGGCATCGGAAGAAATCGACGGTATCATCAGCATTCCTTCGCAATATCCCAAAGGCAAGTATCTGGCATTGTTCGATCCGTTGGACGGTTCCTCAAATATTGATGTCAACTTGGCGGTAGGCACTATCTTCTCCATTCTGCGTTGCCGCGAAGGCGTTGATCCGGCGTTGGAGGATTTTTTGCGCAAGGGTACCGAGCAGGTTTGCGCGGGATTTGTGCTTTACGGTCCGTCCACGATGATGGTTTTGACAACGGGGCAGGGCGTTAACGGCTTTACTCTGGATCAGGCTATAGGCGAGTTTATCCTGACGCATCCGAACATGATGATCCCCAACGATACCAATGAATTCGCCATCAACATGTCAAACCAGCGTTTTTGGGAACCTCCCGTAAGACGTTATATCGATGAGTGTCTACAGGGCAAGGAAGGTTCGCGCGAAAAAGATTTTAATATGCGCTGGGTCGCGTCGATGGTTGCGGAGGTTTATCGGATACTGACGCGCGGCGGGGTTTTTCTATATCCGTTTGATTTACGGGATCCGTCAAGAGCCGGAAAGCTGCGCATTATGTACGAGGCCAATCCGATGGCTTTTATCATCGAGCAAGCGGGCGGCGCTTGTTCCACCGGACGTGAGCGCATCCTCGACATCAAACCCAAAGGTCTGCATCAGCGGGTTCCGGTTATTTTGGGCTCGAAAAACGAGGTCGAGCGGATTGTCGGCTATCACCAGGAAGGTTGAGTTAAGCAGGCAAAAGGCTCAAGGCAAAAGACTAAAAAATGGTTTGCTACGTCCCTTTGCCGTTGCCGCTTGGATTGCAAGACAAGCTTGGTATTTCGGTAGTCGTGTTTTTTGGAGTCCAAAGCTTGCTTTGACCGTTGCACCGTTTTCACGCCGAAGAGCGTAAGAACGGTGCGAAAGACTAAAAAACAGCCGCCCTTATATGATAAAATTTTGCTTTTTTTAACTTCACCCTTTGAGTTTTCCCATGAACAAACCTAAAAAAGTCGCGATTCTCACGGCGGGCGGCTTGGCCCCTTGCCTAAACTCAGCTATCGGCAGTCTTATCGAGCGTTACACTGAAATCGATCCTTCGATTGAAATCATTTGCTATCGTAGCGGTTATAAAGGGCTGTTGTTGGGCGATTTTTATACCGTCACTCCGGCCATCCGCGAAAAAGCCGGTCTTTTGCATCGTTTCGGCGGTTCGGTGATTGGCAACAGCCGCGTCAAGCTGACTAACGTTAAAGACTGCATTAAACGCGGCCTGGTTCAGGAAGGTCAGGACCCGCAAAAAGTTGCAGCCGACCAGCTGGTTAAAGATGGCGTGGATATTCTGCACACCATCGGCGGCGACGATACCAACACTGCTGCGGCCGATCTTGCCGCGTTCCTGGCGAAAAACGACTACGGCCTGACCGTTATCGGCCTGCCAAAAACCGTCGATAACGACGTGTTTCCAATTAAACAATCGCTGGGCGCTTGGACGGCTGCCGAGCAAGGCGCGCGTTATTTCTGGAACGTGGTTGCCGAAAATAACTCCAACCCGCGCATGCTGATTGTCCATGAAGTGATGGGACGCAGTTGCGGCTGGCTGACTGCTGCGACCGCTGTGGAATACCGCAAACTGCTGGATCGCGCCGAGTGGTTGCCTGAACTGGGTCTGGATCGCGCCACTTATGAAGTACATGGCGTTTTTATCCCTGAAATGACGATCGATCTTGCCGCCGAAGCGGCTCGTCTTCGTGCAGTGATGGATAAGGTTGATTGCGTCAATATCTTCGTTTCGGAAGGCGCGGGCGTTGAGTCTATCGTTGCCGAAATGCAAGCCAAAGGCCAGGAAGTGCCGCGCGATGCGTTCGGACACGTCAAGCTGGATGCGGTTAATCCGGGTAAATGGTTCGGCGACCAGTTTGCAGAAATGATCGGCGCGGAAAAAACCCTGGTGCAAAAATCAGGTTACTTTGCCCGCGCTTCTGCGGCCAATGTTGAAGACATTCGCTTGATCAAGTCTTGCGCTGATCTTGCTGTCGAGTGCGCGTTCCGTCGTGAGTCGGGCGTTATCGGTCATGATGACGATCAAAACTTTGTGTTGCGTGCGATTGAGTTTCCACGCATCAAGGGCGGCAAGCCTTTTGACCTGGATACAGGCTGGTTTAACCAAACTTTGGCTGAAATCGGTCAGGCTAAAGGTGCCAAGGTTGAGGTTGGGCATTAAAATCTGGTCATATCGTTCCGCGCTCCGGAGTGGGAATACGGTTAGTGACGGCCGGCCAGTCTGAGCCTTGTTGATGGAGACTCCAGCGTCACGATTAAGACCCGCGCTGATTCCGTTCCCAACCTTCCCGGTTGGGAACATCAAACCACCTGCAACAAATCACGTTCCCGTGCTACTATTGCGTTGCAATCTTTTCTAAAGAGACAGTGCTATGGCAACGATTACTTTCGATACTTTAAAATTTGCTGAAAAATTGGAAAAGGCCGGCTTGCCGCGTGAGCAGGCGGCTGCGATTGCAGAAGCGCAGAAAGATGCATTTGCCGAAGCGATGGATTCGCAACTGGCAACCAAGGCTGATTTAATGGATATGGAAAATCGATTGATTAAATGGGGCATAGGTTTGGCATTTGGGCAAATTGCCGTTATTGCCGCGCTAGTTAAACTGTTGTAGCTTACACGGGTTCCCAATCTCCAAATTGAGGATCTGAGGACAAGTTCCAGCTTCGCAAAAACACACGCCTTATGACCCCCGACACTATTTTTGTTTACGGAACGCTCAGGCGTGATGCGAACAGCGAGATGCATCAACTGTTGACGAAATATGCTGAATTTGTGAGTGACGCCACCTATCAAGGCAAGCTTTATAAAGTCGACGACTACCCCGGCGCAGTTCCCTCTGATAATCCGAATGACGTGGTACAGGGCGAAGTCTATCTGATTCATCAAGCCGATGTTGCGCTGCCTCTACTCGATCAATATGAAGAATTCGGCCCGGAGTTCCCTGAACCCAACGAATATAGTCGTCAGAAGCAATCTGTGTTGCTAAAAAGCGGACGCTTCGTTACAGCATGGGTTTATGCCTACAATCATCCCACGGAAGGCCTGGAACTCATCGAGTCAGCAAATTTTATTCAGCAACCGCTATGATCACCATTATCCAACGCGTAACCACCGCTAAAGTCACCGTTAACAATCAGGACATCGGCAAAATCGACACCGGCATTATGGCGCTGGTTGCGGTGGAAAAGGCGGACACTGAAAAAGATGCCCAGCGTCTGTTGGAGCGTATCCTCAACTACCGAATTTTTGCCGATAGCGATGATCGGATGAATCTGAGTTTGAGGGATATTAACGGCGGTTTGTTGTTGATTCCGCAATTTACGCTGGCGGCGGATACCCAAAAAGGCAATCGGCCCAGTTTTATTTCTGCCGCGCCGCCGGAAAAAGGCAGGGAATTGTTCGATTATCTGCAACAGTTGGCAAGGCAAACTTACGCCAATGTTGAATTCGGTCAGTTTGGAGCCGATATGCAGATTTCGCTGGTCAATAACGGGCCGGTTACTTTTACCTTGAGGACGGCTCATTAGAATTAATGAATTTCCCAAAAGAATCGTCCACGAGAGGCACGAAAGACACGAAAAAACAGTCAAAAAATTGTGTTAAAGGATTGTTCGTGCTTTTCGTGTCTTTCGTGGACATTTTTTTCTGCGGATCAGATTCTTGATGGGGTTTTCTTTCTCGGGAATCCCCTTAACAGCGACTCTTACCAATCGTCATCTTCCTCATAAGGCTGTGCTTTTACATTATCGGGAATTTTCGGCATCTTGGCCGACCGCAACAGAATTAACGCGCCGCCCAAAACAAACAGCACAGCGACTATAAACAAGACTATCCACATTTGCTCCTCCCATTTTTGGCTTGCATAAGCGGGTTACGATAGAATACCCCTACATAGATCATTTACATACTTCAACATGAAACAAGTCGAATTACTTTCTCCTGCCGGAACCCTTAAAAACATGCGCTATGCTTTTTCATACGGCGCGGATGCGGTTTATGCAGGGCTGCCGCGTTACAGCCTTAGGGTGCGCAACAATGATTTTCTTGAGGATAATCTGGCCAAAGGCATAGCGGAAGCCCATCAGCTGGGAAAAAAGTTTTTCCTGGCAACTAATGTGATTCCGCATAACGCCAAGGTTAAAACCTTTATTAAGGATATTACCCCGGTTATCGCTATGAAACCGGACGCATTGATTATGGCCGATCCGGGTTTGATTATGATGACGCGGGAAGCCTGGCCGGACATGCCGATACATTTATCGGTACAGGCCAATACCGTTAATTATGCATCGGTCAATTTCTGGAAAAGCATGGGGGTTGAGCGGGTCATTTTGTCCCGCGAACTGTCGCTGGATGAAATTGAAGAAATCCGCCAGCGTTGCCCCGATACGGAACTTGAAGTGTTTGTTCATGGCGCGTTATGTATCGCTTATTCCGGCCGCTGTTTGTTGTCCGGTTACTTCAATCACCGCGATCCTAATCAGGGTACGTGTACCAATTCCTGCCGCTGGAAATACGACACGCTGCCCGCCGAAGAAAATGCAGAGGGTGATTACCTGCCGGTTGGCGAAGTATTGTCGATGTCCGACATCAGTAACGCCAGCTGCGGCGGCGCGGAACGGCATCCGTTGGCGGACAAGGTGTATTTTCTGGAAGAAGAGGGCCGCAAAGGCGAATTGCTGCCGGTCATGGAAGACGAAAACGGCACCTATATCATGAATTCGAAAGACCTAAGAGCCATCGAGCATGTGCAGCGCCTGGTCGAAATCGGCGTGGACAGCCTTAAAATCGAAGGCCGCACCAAGTCGCATTATTATGTGGCGCGTACTGCGCAAACCTATCGTCAGGCGATTGACGATGCGTTGGCGGGTCGTGCGTTTCAGCCTGAACTGATCGGCGTTTTGGAAAATCTCGCCAATCGGGGCTATACCGACGGTTTTTATCAGCGCCACCACACCCATGAACAGCAAAACTATATAACCGGTTATTCCAAAAGCCATCAGCAGCAATTTTGCGGCGAAATCAGGAGCTATGACCCGCAAACCGGCTTGGCAATCATTGATGTTAAAAACAAGTTTTCGGTCGGCGACAAGCTGGAATTGATACTGCCGGAAGGCAATCAGGATATTATCGTCGAGCGCATGGAAGGCATGTACGGACAAGAAATGGCAGAAGCGTCGGGCGGCGGCTATGAAGTGAAAATACCGTTGCCGGAAATATGCGGCGATAATGGCTTGTTGGCGCGGTATACTTGAAAATAGACCAAAGGCGAAGGGCAAAAGGCGAAAAATGTTCACTGCCTTCCGCTTTTTGCCCTTCGCCTTTCATTCCTTGAGACTTGAATCATGACATTTACGACTGCCGATCTTTGCGATGCCCATTCAGAAGAAGACCACTTTCAGATTGCCGAACCGCTGCTCAAGCCTTATGGCGGTCACCCAAGCTTTTGCGGACAAATTACGACGGTAAAAGTTTTTGAGGATAACGTCTTGATCAGAACGGTGCTGGAAGAGAAAGTTGAAAACAGGGTGTTGGTTGTTGACGGCGGCGGCTCTCACCGTTGCGCTCTGCTGGGTGAGGATCTGGCAAGGCTTGCCATCGCCAACGGCTGGCAGGGCATTGTGATTCATGGCTGTATCCGCGATTCCGCAACACTTAATCAACTCCCGATCGGCATACGCGCTCTGCACACGCATCCCTTAAAAAGCCATAAAAAAGACCATGGCGACCGCGACTTGGTGGTCACTTTCGCCGGTGTCAATTTCAAACAAAATCATTTTTTATATGCTGATGCCGATGGAATTATCGTCTCAGAAACAATGTTGAGTTAAAATAACTCCAAATTAACCTAGTAAAGAAGTCAAGATATGCAAATTGTACTCGCTAACCCCCGTGGATTCTGTGCCGGTGTAGACCGGGCTATCGAAATCGTTGATCAGGCCATCCAGGCTTTCGGCGCACCCATTTACGTCCGTCACGAGGTTGTCCACAACCGTACGGTTGTTGACGGACTTAAAGAAAAGGGCGCTATTTTCATTGAAGATTTAACCGACGTACCGGTCGGTTCTTACCTGATCTTCAGTGCCCACGGCGTTTCAAAACAAGTGCAGCAGGAAGCTAAAGAGCGCAATTTAACGGTTTTTGACGCCACGTGTCCATTGGTTACCAAGGTTCATTTGCAAGTCGCCAAACATGCCAAAGAGGATCGTGAAGTTATCCTGATCGGCCATGCCGGACATCCTGAAGTTGAAGGAACAATGGGGCAATATGAGCGGTGTACCGACAATGGCGGCATTTATTTGGTAGAAACTCCGGAAGACGTTAAAAAATTGGCGGTAAAAAATCCCGATAATCTGGCGTATGTTACCCAAACTACCTTGTCGATGACCGATACCAAGATCATGGTCGACGCATTAAGGACGCGTTTTAACGCCATACAGGAACAAAAAAAAGACGACATCTGTTACGCCACGCAAAACCGGCAAGATGCGGTTTATGAGATGGCCAAAACGGCAGATATTATTCTCGTAGTCGGTTCGCCCAACAGTTCCAATTCCAACCGGTTGCGCGAAATTGCCGAGCAACTAGGTAAGCAGTCTTATCTGATTGATACCGCGAAAGATATGCAGCAAAATTGGTTTGACGGCATTGCTGTGGTCGGCGTTACTGCCGGGGCTTCCGCGCCGGAAGTTCTGGTTCAGGAAGTTATCGATCAGTTAAAGCAATGGGGCGGGCAATCGGCGGTTGAGATTCAAGGCATAGAAGAAAAAGTGGTTTTTTCTTTACCTAGAGAACTAAAAAAACATATCAACTAATATTTCTCTGCTAAGGGTGGCTGCTTTAGTGGCCGCTCCGACCTCTCTTTCCCGCATCTCCATATATTGACCGCTGATCCCGGCGCGCGCCCGGATTAAAATAAAAGCAAAAACTATCGTTTTTATCTAAAATAGGCAGCGCTGTAAAACCAACCATTTACATCAATAATGGCGATCCGGCAATAAGTCTTATAAAAACCGTCCCCTCGTTATTGCTAACATTCATTTATTTTACCTAAAGATGATTATGACACTTACCGCAATGGATCTTGTTGCTCAAGCCAAACAAAATATTGTTGAAATCGATATTGATGCTGCAAAAAACGCCTTGGAAACAAGCCTCATTCTTGATGTCAGAGAACTCTCGGAATATGCCGCAGGCCACTTGCCGGGAGCGTTCAACATACCTCGGGGCGTATTGGAATTCAAGATAGGCTCGCACCCTGATTTTCAGGATAAACAAGACGCCCACATCATTGTTTATTGTCAATCCGGCGGCCGCTCCGCATTGGCAACCGAAGTATTAAATAAGATGGGATTCAATAATGCCGTCAGCATGGCCGGCGGATTCAAAGCCTGGACTGACAGCGGCAATGAAGTAGTTTAGATGCCTGAGCTGGATGTTATACGTTTGGATAAATGGTTATGGGCTGCGCGTTTTTTTAAAACGCGCAAATTGGCTGCCGAGGCTATTGCCGGTGGGAAAGTTCATGTTAACGACCAGCGTACCAAGCCAGGAAAAGAAGTTAAAGTCGGTGCCATGCTTTCCATCAGCAAAGATAATTATCGGTGGGACGTCGCCATTATCGCGATTAACGGTCAACGGCGATCGGCTAAAGAGGCGGTTTTGCTTTATGAGGAAAGCGCTGAAAGCCTTGCCAAGCGCGAAAAGCAAATCATTCAAAACCGTGAGCAGAGGGAGTTATTTGATTTTAGCGGCAGGGATCATAAGCCGAACAAAAAAGAACGGCGTCTGATTCATCAATTTAAACAAGGATAGGGCGCGTACCGCTCATAGGTGTCAACTTAAGAACGTATCACCACGAAGACACGAAGAACACGAAGTTTTTATCTGGGTTTTTCTTCGCGTTTCGGCGACCGTTCCATGCGTCCGTGCCGTCGTTCCGTGGTGAATCAATCAATCCGCTTAAGTTGATGCGTATGGGCAATTGCTATAAACAAGTGGGCGGTTTAGGCAAGCCGGCTAATTTGCAAGCGTATTTTAAAGGGCCTTCGGGAAACAATTTATGCAAATAACGGCTGTTGCCTTTTGCCTCGCCCAATTCCTTGGCAATCGCTTTAGTAAAAACCCGCGCATTGGGCAAATGTTTAAATTGCCGATAATAATGCCGAATGAATAAAATAATTTCCCAGTGCTCATTGCTCAGTTCGATATTGTTTGACGTAGCCAGTTGTTGCGCGACCGCTTCATTCCAGTCTGAGGGATTTATCAGAAAACCCTGCTCAGTTGTTTTCAGGTGCAAATCAGGGCTTATCAAGTCCACGATTGAATGACCGGGTTATTAGCCGTCAATTCAACCAGATCGGCATAATCTATCACCTCAAGTCCTTTAACCAGTTCATCGGGAATAATTCCGCGCATTGCAATGTCATCAGACAGCACGCAAAGGCGAGCGTTGCCTAACTGTCGCGTTAAGGTATCGCTGATGCTGCTGTTTTGTAATACCCGTAGAACGGCATTTTCAAGAAATACCGCAACATCCCCTGAATCAATACGCTCTAAAAGGGCGGTTTCAATCGGTGATTGAAAAATAAGGTGCAGCACGTTAAGCGCTGTCGGTTAATTTAAGGCCGATAATACCGGCAATTACCAGTGTAATTGACAGCAAGCGATACCAATCGGCAGATTCTTTAAATAAAATGATGCCCAACACCGCTACGCCGACTGCGCCTATGCCGGTCCAGACGGCGTACGCGGTTCCCAGCGGCAGGGTTTTAATTGCTAGAATTAATAAATAAAAACTTATGCCGCCGGACAGCATTGTTATGATGCTGGGCCATAGCTTGGTAAAGCCTTGATTGTATTTAAGACTTAAAGCGAATACTATTTCTGCAAAGCCCGCAGAAAATAAAAGAAACCACGCCACGAACACCCCTTTTCTTTGTGCTTGGATGCCAAATATTCTACAATATATTAAACTTAGTAGCATTTAAAAACATTTTAGATGAATCTTTACGAGTGAAGTCAAACAAGATAAGAGGATAGCTTGCCAATTCACCCGTTAGTCTTCGCATCTGAACAAAGCCATTCTATATATGCAATAAATTTAACAAGCGGGCTTGCACGAGGAGTGGGTTTTTGCGTAATACTTAACGCTCCGCATTTAATGCAAAAAAGTCAATAACTAACTAACACATATTAATGAGCGATATATCTTCTTTTTCAATCCAAAATCCAAAGCAAATAGTCATTCATTTATCATTGTTACTTAAAAATAAATGTTTGCTCAGCGCTCGTTTTGGAGCAAATAATGAGTCCTATATCACTACGTTGCTCGGGGTTAATGAAGCAAATAATACGGTGGTTTTAGATTACGGGCCCAAAGAAGAGTTGAATCAACGTCTCCTTAATGCCGGCAAGGCTACCTTCGATACGGACTATAATGGTATCAAGGTTTCTTTTACCGGCGATACGCTGAAAAAAATCACTCATAAAGGGGACGCGGCATTCAGTATGTCGATTCCTAAATCGCTTTACTGGATGCAGCGTAGAGAATACTACAGGGTAAAATCGCCGCTTTCAAAACCCAGTTATTGCCAGTTAATAGTAGAAGGCAGGGAGCCCGTTAACCTTAAGTTATACGATATTAGCCTTACAGGCTTTGCAATGCTTAATGTTTCCAAAGAAGTTTCTGAACTACTGATTCCCGGTACATTATTTTCGCAATGTAAACTCATACTTTCAGAGGTAGGCGAGGGTATGATTTCGTTTGAGATATGCGCCAAGTACATAATTAACCCGGATAAGCCGCAAAAAATTCAAAAAGTAGGTTGTAAATTCAATAAGACAACACGTCCCGTCGAAGAGCTTATTCAGCGCTATATGCACCAGATTCAACGGGAGGACTTGCAGAAAGAGTAATTCAAGGTATTGGCGAGCAACAAAAAGCGCATGGCGTGAGAAACTATTTAATAGCTCTTTTATACGATTTGCTTGCTTTTACACAGCGTAAAGTATTTATGATTACATACCTGTTGCCCGATAATCAGCTAAACACCTACGGTCATTATTAATGAGCGATATCTCCTCTTTTTTAATCTACAGCCCAAGGCAAATAATTCATAATTTATCTATATTGGTTAGGAATAAATGCCTGCTCAGCGTTCGTTTTGGCGAAGGCTCAGCATTTTTTCTCACTGCGATACTTGAGATTAATGAGGCAAATAATTCCATGGTTTTCGATTACGGACCCAGGGAAGTTTTAAATCAGCAGCTTCTTAAAGCGGCCAGAGTCACGTTCGAGGCCGACTTTGCAGGCATTAAAGCGTCTTTCAAAGGAGGCATGCTGGAACAAATTCTTTATAATGGCGAACCGGCGTTTTCCATGCCGATTCCTGAGTCGCTCTTTTGGATGCAGCGTAGAGAATTTTTTCGAATAAAATCGCCGCGTTCAAAAGCCAGCTATTGCCAGCTGGCACTGGAGGAGCAAGCTCCCGTTAATTTGATGTTATACGACATTAGTCTAACCGGTTTTTCTATGCTGAATACTTCGGCTGAAATCTCCAGCCTATTGATACCCGGTACTCAAATAGAAAAGTCCAAGCTTGTGCTTTCAGGTGCGGGCGAAGATACCGTCTCCTTTCAGGTCTGCTCTAAGATCATTATTAACCCGGATAAAATTGCCGCGCTCAAGATCCAAAAAATAGGCTGTTCGTTTACCCGGATAACGCCTGTATTTGAATCGACCGTCCAGCGCTACATAAATCAACTTCAACGAGAAAGCATACAAAAAATGAGTGGATAGGGTAAGCTTCTACCGGCAAATCCATTCTCAACTCGCGCAAAGCAATACCTATGATTCCCGCAGCCGCTTCTATACGACGCAACATCATCACCGTTACCCAACTTAACCGCGAAACCAGTCAATTACTTGCCGAGCATTTTCTGTCTGTTCTGGTTGAAGGCGAGTTATCCAATTTAAGCGCCCCTTCTTCCGGGCACCTGTATTTTTCGCTGAAGGACGCTAATGCGCAGGTGCGCTGCGCGATGTTTCGCACTCAGCAGCGGCGCTTGGCGTTTAAGCCGGAAAACGGCAAGCAGGTTATCGTCAAGGCGCAAGTCAGTCTGTATGAACCCAGAGGCGACTACCAGCTTATCGTCGAGCACATCGAAGAGGCCGGCGACGGTGCTTTACGCCGGGCGTTTGATGCGTTAAAGCTAAAGCTGTCGGAACAAGGACTGTTCGATGCCGCTCACAAACAAACCTTGCCCGCACTGCCAAGCGCGATTGGCGTTATTACTTCGCCGTCAGGTGCGGCTATCAGAGACATACTGACCGTGTTGCAAAGACGTTTTGCTGCGATACCGGTGATTGTTTACCCGGTTTCCGTGCAGGGCGATAACGCAAAGCATGACATTGCCAGAGCGATAGCCGCCGCTAATCGACACAAGCAATGCGATGTTATTATTCTCGGGCGGGGCGGAGGGTCGTTGGAAGATCTTTGGGCTTTTAATGAAGAGCTTGTTGCCAGAGCTATATATGACAGCGAAATTCCGATAATTTCAGGCATCGGGCACGAAACCGATTTTACCATTGCCGATTTTGTCGCCGATCTGCGCGCGGCAACGCCTTCGGCGGCGGCAGAGCACGCCAGTCCCGATCAACAGCAATGGCTGTCGCAATATGGGTATCTGGAATCGCGGCTGCAACAACAGGTGCAACGAAAGCTGAACCAAAAACAGCAAACCTTGGATTGGCTAAGCCGACGGCTGCAACAGCAACATCCCGGCCGGAAACTGGCTGGAAATGCGCGGCGCATGACTGAGCTTGAGGCAAGGCTCAATCAAGCCATGCACAAAAAACTGCGGCATATGGCCGGCATTGTTGAAGCCGGAACGGCTAAATTATGGCAACATAATCCTGCTATAACCCTAAATAGCCATAAACAACGGCAAGACTATTTGAGTAAACGCCTCCTTTCTGCGGTTGCACGCAAGTTGGAGCAGCTTAATCAGCGTTTGTTGAACGCCAGTCAGACCTTGCATGCGGTTAGTCCTTTGGCAACGCTGAACCGGGGGTATGCGATGGTCATCAACCCGTGTTCAGGGGAAATAATTCACTCTACCGAGCAGCTTAAATTGGGCGATAGCGTTCAAACCCGTCTCGCGCAAGGCCGATTCACCAGCCAAATTCAAGTTATCGATCCGGATTAACGGTTGGTTTGATAAAAGGCCATTGTTGTATCACTTTATAACGGACGCCGTCCTGCTCGCTACAGGACTCAACCAGGCAGAATGCGTCGGCGCGCCAGGCTATCGGCTCGATCTTCAAGTCGGGCAAATACCGGGCATGCCGGGCCAGGGTGATATGGGGCGTGTAGGGCCTGGTGTCGGTGTGTAGGCCGCAATCTGCGGCCGCCGTCGTTAACGCGGATACCAACATTTCCGCTTCGGCAATCGTTCCCCCCGTCAGTCGTGGCGATATCGCTTCGGTAGGTATGCGCTCGCCATTCGGTGCGGGTTGTGTGCTGGTCAGGCATAAAATTCCAGGTCTGCTCCAGTAACTTAAGCGGTCAAAAATCAAAGTAAAAGGTTGCCCGGTAATAGTGGCGGCGGACCGCGTAATTAATAATTCAGTATCGGCGTTAACAGTTCCCAGAAAGACCAGTGTTACATGAAGATTGTGCGGCGGCACCCATTTGAAGCCTTTAGCCGATATGGACTGGCTTAGGCGTGCCAGCGTTTGCCGGGTTTCATGGTCAGGCCATAAGGCAAAAAACAATCTTGATGTATCGGGCATGGTTTTAAACTGTGGCGGTATGAGTAAAGCGCATCTACAGGTCGCATTTTTTGGAACTAGCTTGTTGGCATATCGAATATTTTGTCTCTGGCTGAAGCAGCTTGCTAATCAGGTCATAATTTGAGCAAGTTGCCGATAGTCGGAGTGCGGGCTTCGCCTGCAAACGCAAGCAAAGCGCGTACTCCCGCTCCAAGCTTGCGGCGCGAGTTGTTCAAATTATGTCATGTTCATTCAGCCAGCTTGCTATGCTGCACAGAATAAGAAAAATAAATAATCAAGCCAATAACCAGCCAGATGACGAAGCGCAGCCAGGTGAGGGCGGGTAAAAACGCCATTAGCGCGGTGCAGGACAGCATGCCCAGTACCGGAAATAACGGACTGAACGGCGAGCGGAACGGGCGTTTCATGTCCGGCTTGGTGATTCGCAGCACCAATACGCCCAAGCATACCAGTACGAATGCGGCCAAGGTGCCGATGTTAACCAGTTCGGCCAGGTCGCCTAGCGGTATGAAACCGGCGGCTATCGCCATGATAATGCCGGATAGCACGATGACGCGTACCGGAGTTTGGGTTTTGGGGTTCACTTCGCCAAAGAAAGGGGAGAGCAGGCCGTCGCGGGACATCGCGAAAATGATGCGGGTCAGCGCGTAATACAACACCAGCATGACGGTGGTAAGGCCTGCAATAACGCCGGTTGAGATCAGCGCCGATGCCCAGTTGTAGCCGAGCAGGTTCAGGGCGTGGGCGACTGGCGAGGATACGTTCAACTCTGTGTAGTTGACGACGCCGGTGAGCAGGCCGGATACCAGGATGTAGATGACGGTGCAAAAGCCCAGCGAGGTGACGATGCCGAAAGGGAGGTCGTGTTGCGGGTTGTTGGCTTCATCGCCTGCGGTGGAGACTGCGTCGAAACCGACATAGGCAAAAAATACTAGCGATGCTCCAGCCAGAACGCCGGTGGTTTTGCCGTCGGGCAGGGTCTGAAACCAGCCGAACGGCATGAATGGGTGCCAGTTTTCCGGGTGGACGTTAAATGCGGCAACGGCGATAAAAACGGTGATGGTCAGCAGCTTAACAAACACCATCGCATTGTTGACTTTGGCGCTGTGTTTGACGCCCATAATCAGCAACAGCATCAATATCAAAATAATGGCGGATGCGGGTAAGTTGATCAAGCCGCCGAGTTTGGGGGATTTGGTCAGCATTTCCGGCAACGGTATGCCGATGGCGGTCAGGGCGTTGTTGAAATAGCCCGACCAGCCGTTGGCGACGGTTGCTACGGCAAGGCTGTATTCGAGCAGCAAGTCCCAGCCGATGATAAAGGCGAATATTTCACCGAAAGCAACGTAGCTGTAGCCGTAGGCGCTACCGCAGCCGCCGACCGAGGCGGATAGTTCGGCATAAGACAAGGCGGCGAAAGCGCAGGCGAATCCGGCGACGACAAATGACAGTATCACGGCCGGTCCGGATTGGGTGGCTGCGGCGACGCCGGTCAGCACGAAGATGCCGGTGCCGATGATTGCGCCGATGCCGAGAAAGGCTAAGTCCCATTTGGACAGGCAGCGCTTGAGGCCGCTGCCTGCATCGTCATCGGAAGTAATGTGTTTGCTGCGAAAAATGTGAATGGACATTTGGAGCTCTTGTTGTGTAGTTGAAAGAAGAGGTTGCCGGTAAAGTGTTGTATTGGCTGGATTATAGGGGCAATAGCGATAATCCCCAAAACAACTCCATGAAATCAGCAAAATTATGCGTGGGTTGGTATTGCATGATAATATGCGCAGTTTTTTTAGATGGGTAGATCTTGAGTAATTACCTGGGGATTGCCTGATTCTGCAAATGGCAAGCAGCGCTGGTTATTGAAGAGAGTTATTATTTTTATATTGTGTTTTTCGAGAAACTTATCGCAATGAACATTCGCGCACTACTTGCTTTTACTATCTTACTGTCCATCGTTGGCGGTCACGCAAATGCTACGACTTATGCAATGCCGGCAAATAGCAGTGATAGCGTAATCACTCAATATCCTGACGGCATGGCTTTAACGCGCGCAGACCAGGACGAAACTTTATTGGATGTGGCTCGCCGTTTTTTGCTGGGGCAAACCGAAATAGTCAGGTTGAATCCGGATGTCGATCGTTGGCTGGTTAGAAAAGGCGAGATTGTTCGTTTATCCAACCGACGTATTTTGCCGGATTCTCCGCATAACGGCATTACTTTAAATATCTCCGAATATCGGATGTATTATTACCCGCCGACTAAAAAGGGTCAGCTGCCTCAGCAGGTCATGTCTTATGCGCATGGCGTTGGCAGGCAGGATTGGAAGACGCCGCTGGGTAAAACCAAAGTTGCGCGGAAAATCATGAATCCCGAATGGCATCCGCCCGAATCAATAAGACGCGAACATGCGGCCAATGGCGATCCTCTGCCGGTTGTTGTTCCTGCGGGACCGCATAATCCTCTGGGCACGCGCGCGCTGTATCTGGATTTGCCCGGAGAGTACCGGATACACGGCACCGATATTGATAAGATTAATGGCATAGGCATGCAGATAACCCACGGTTGCGTTCGCATGTATCCTAAAGATGTCGAAGAGATATACGATCTGGTTGCCGTCGGTACGCCGGTCTATATTGTTAAACAGCCTATCAAGGTCGGCTGGCTGGACAATGTTCTTTATGTTGAAGCGCATCCTGATCTGGAGGGCGAAGAAACAACCTTGGATCAGCGTTTCGCCGTGGCGCTGGGATTAATCCAAAAAGCCACTAATACCGCCAGGGACGGCATGGCGGAAATGCCGGATTTCGATCAACAGGCTTTAAACAAAGCACTGAAGGAGCAGAGTGGCGAGCCTATAGCGGTCTATGAACGCTTGCCGCCACTGGAAGAAGCGACATCGTCCATGCCGACGCCTGCGCCCGTATCGGCGCCCAGGCCTGCCCCTGTATCGGCCCTCAGGCCTGCCCCTGTATCGGCCCTCAGGCCTGCACCGAAACCGGCTCGCAAGGCTTCTCCGGACGGTTATTATCATGGAAACTAAAGCATAGCGTTATCTGGGAGATTGTAAAAAAAGTCATTTATTAAGCGCAGGGTCGAAGTGCCCTGCGAGTAAACCTGCTAAACTACGTATTTTTAACGCATAGCCTTTCCGGTACATTCCTTTGAAAAAAATCCTTATTTCCGACAAATTAGCAGAAGCCGGCATCAATTATTTAAACGATCAGCCCGGCATACAAATCCATATCGAGACCGGGCTTAATGAGGATCAGCTTTGCAACCTGATCGGCGATTACGATGCGTTGTTGATTCGTAGCGATACCCAGGTGACAAAAAAAGTTTTGCAGGCGGCAAAGAGCCTCAAGCTGATAGGCCGCGCCGGTATCGGTGTCGATAATGTCGATATACCCGCAGCAACGGAGCTCGGTATTATCGTAATGAATACCCCGGATGCCAACGCAACCACCACCGCCGAATTGGCGATTGCGCACATGATGTCGCTGAGCCGCCATTTGCCGACAGCGGACCGCTCGGTTCGCGCCGGGAAATGGGAACGCTCCAAGTTGATGGGTTCGGAAATTGCCCATAAAACCTTGGCGGTGCTCGGTTTCGGTACCATCGGGCGGATCGTCTCGCAACGCGGCTTGGGCTTGAAAATGCAGGTCATCGCTTATGACCCGTTTGTTGCGCCGGAAATATTCGAAGATTTGGGCGTTGAATCGGTCAGTCTGGACGAGCTGGTAAGCCGAGCGGATTATTTGACCCTGCATTGCCCGTTGATTGAAAAAACCCGCAATGTTATCGGCAGCGCTCAGCTGGCGATGATGAAAAAACAGGCGATGATTATTAATTGCGCCAGGGGCGGCTTGATTGACGAGGCGGCGCTGCACGATGCCTTGAAAAACGGCCGGATAGCCGGTGCGGCGCTGGATGTGTACGAAAATGAACCGCCTGCCGGTTCGCCGTTGCTGGAACTGGACAATATTGTTTTCACTCCGCATTTAGGCGCATCGACCAGCGAAGCGCAAGTGGCGGTGAGTGTCGAAATCGCTCGGCAGGCGGTCACGTTTTTAAAGACCGGGGAAGCGGTTAACGCCTTAAACTTGCCCCGTGTGTCTGCGGAAGAATTGAAAAAATCGCACGAGTTTATGACGCTGGCCGGTATCCTGGGCAAGGTGTTGGTGGGTCTGGCGAGCAAGCCGATAGAGAAAATAGAAGTGGCGTTAATGGGCCGGGCGGCGGAAGTCGAGGCGCGGCCGGTTTCAGTCGCAGCCCTGATCGGCGTGTTAAGCGGGCAATTTTCTACGCCGGTCAACCGGGTTAATGCCGAAAATATTGCCAAACGCCAGGGCATTGCGCTGGTTGAATCGAAAACCGAAGAAACTCAGGATTATTTGTCGCTGATCAAGGTGACCGGGCATTGCGGGGATCATACGATTACGCTGGCTGGAACCTTGTTGGGCGGTTGTCATCCGCGTTTGGTTTGCATCGACCAGTTCGATATTGAAGTGGTGCCGGTAGGCACCTTATTGGTGACCCAACATGACGACAAGCCGGGCGTTATCTCGGCAATCAGCAGTGTGTTGGGTAATGCCAATATCAATATTTCCCGGATGCAGGTTGGCACTGCGGATGAATTGCAGCGGGCGATGGCGGTTATCAGCGTTTCCGAGCCGTTGACCGAGGATTTATTGCAGCAACTCTGCCACATCCCCGCCGTCTACAAGGCTATCCAGATCAACTTATGAGTTTCGAGGTCATCTGTTTCGATTGCGACAGCACGCTAAGTAAAATCGAAGGCATAGACGAACTTGCCCGACGTGTCGGTTTGGGCGAGTCCATGTCCAAATTGACCGATGCGGCGATGAACGGCGAGGTGTTGCTGGAAGCGGTCTATGAGCAACGCTTGTCGTTGATCAGACCGGATCGGGACAGTATCGATTGGCTGGCCGGCTTGTATATTGAACAGATTGTCGATGGCGTAAAGGACGTGTTTGATACTTTAGCCGTGCCGGGAAAAGAGTTGCATATTATTAGCGGCGGACTTCGCCAGGCAATTTTGCCGTTGGCAAGGTATTTGGGTGTGCCTGAAACTCGGGTTCATGCAGTCGATATTTATTTCAATGCAGACGGCAGTTATCGCGATTATGACCAAAGCTCGCCGCTGGCGCGATCAGGCGGAAAAGCCGAGATTTGCAGGCGCTTGCTTAAAGCGCAAGGTTCTCTGGTTATGATTGGCGACGGCAAGACCGACATGGAAGCCAAGCAGGCCGGAGCCGTTGTGATCGGCTTTGGCGGCGTGGTCGACAGGCCGGTTGTTCGGGAGCAAGCCGATTTTTACAGCGCCGAACCGAGTTTGGCTTCTGTTTTGGCGCATATTTTGTAGGGGCAATCCCTTGTGGTTGCCCTGATGTGGCAGATGTCAAAAGGGCAGGTACAAGACCGGCCCCTACGTTAATTTTAAGAGAGGGACAATGGCAGGGCATAGTAAATGGGCTAATATCAAGCATCGCAAGGCGGGACAGGATGCTAAGCGTGGCAAAATTTTCACTAAAATGCTGAGAGAAATCACCGTAGCGGTAAAAACCAGCGGGCCCGATGCAGCCAGCAATCCTTCGTTACGCACTGCGATAGATAAAGCCTTGGGTGCGAATATGCGCCGCGACACCATCGATACCGCGATCAAAAAAGCCTCCGGCGCGTTGGAAGGCGTCAATTACGAAGTCGTCCGCTATGAAGGCTACGGCCCAGGCGGCACAGCGGTCATGGTCGATTGCCTGACCGATAATCGCAATCGCACCGTCGGCGAAGTGCGTCATGCTTTTTCTAAAGCGGGCGGCAACTTAGGCACGGACGGTTCCGTGGCTTATTTATTCAGCAAGATCGGCATGCTCAGCTATGCGCCTTCTGTCGATGAAGATGCGCTGATGGAGTCCGCGTTGGAAGCAGGCGCGGAAGATGTCATCGTCAATGACGATAGCTCTGTTGATGTGATGACTACGCCGGAAACGTATCTGGAAGTTAAAGACGCCCTGGTTGCAGCAGGCTTTGAGCCGGATAATGCCGAAGTCACCATGCAGGCGGCAACGATGACTGAGCTGGATGCCGAGGGCGCGGAAAAAATGATGCGCTTGATAGACCGGTTGGAAGATCTGGATGACGTACAGAATGTCTATTCCAATGCCGATATTAGCGACGAAATTATGGAAGGCCTGGATTGATAATTTATTGTAGTCGATGCGAATTTTAGGGATAGATCCCGGCTCAAGAGTAACCGGTTACGGCATTATAGAAGAGTCGTCGCGCGGTTATAAATACATTGCCAGCGGCAGTATTCGCATCAAAGCCGATTATTTTCCCGATCGGCTCAAACAGATTTTTGACGGCATTGTGGAAGTTGTCGAGCGCTATCAGCCTGAACAAATGGCCATCGAGCAAGTGTTTATGCATAAAAATGCCGACTCTGCGCTTAAGTTGGGTCAAGCTCGAGGCGCGGCAATTTGCGCGGTACAGACCGCCGGTTTGCCGGTGTTTGAATATGCGGCTAGGCAAGTCAAGCAGGCTGTGGTGGGTAAAGGCAGCGCCGAAAAAACTCAGGTTCAGCACATGGTGAAAATTCTGTTAAATATTCAAGGCGAGTTACAAATCGATGCGGGTGACGCATTGGGTATCAGTATTTGTCATGCTCATTATCAGCAAACTGCACAGCGCTTGCAGCGGGGCTTGTCGCGGTGATCGGTTTCTTGCGCGGCAAACTGGCGTATAAATCGCCGCCGTTTTTAATGCTTGATGTGAACGGCGTCGGCTATGAAGTCGAAGCGCCGATGACGACTTTTTATAATCTGCCCGCCATCGGTTCTGAAATCATGTTGCATACCCATCTGGTGGTTCGGGAAGATGCGCATATCCTGTTCGGATTTTCCACCGAAGCCGACCGCTCGATGTTCAGAACCCTGATCAAGGTCAACGGCGTCGGGCCCAAGTTGGCGTTGACGATTTTATCAGGGCAGAGCGCCGAAGAATTCCATCGCTGCATTCATAATAATGACACGCAAGCATTGGTACGATTGCCGGGAGTCGGTAAAAAGACCGCCGAACGCCTGGTTATCGAAATGCGCGACCGGTTGCCTGACCTGACCGATTCATTTGATTCGGGCTGTGCATCGATGGCCGGCGCCGATAAAATCCAGCCGGTCAATAATCCCAAGCAGGAAGCGATCAGCGCCCTGTGCTCGCTCGGTTATAAGCCGCTTGATGCCGGTAAAATGGTGCAAAATATCAGCGTCGAAGGTAAAAGCTGTGAAGACATTATCCGCTTGGCGCTACAAGGCACGATAAGATGATTGAAAGCGACCGCATGGTGACGGCTCACAGTCATTCGGATGAAGAACGCCAAGACCGGGCTATTCGACCCAAGCGCCTGGCCGATTACATCGGCCAGAAGGAATTGCGCGAGCAAATGGAGATATTTATTCAGGCGGCGACGGCGCGTCAGGAGGCCTTGGATCATGTGCTGATTTTCGGTCCTCCGGGCTTGGGTAAAACGACATTGGCTAATATCATAGCGGCCGAAATGTGTGTTAAAATTCGCCAAACATCGGGCCCTGTGCTCGATAAAGCGGGCGATCTTGCGGCATTGTTGACCAATCTCGAAGCCCATGATGTATTGTTTATCGATGAAATACATCGCTTGAGTCCGGCGGTTGAAGAGATTTTATATCCGGCCATGGAAGATTATCAGCTTGATCTCATGATTGGCGAAGGCCCGGCCGCACGCTCCATTAAGCTGGATTTGCCGCCTTTTACCTTGGTTGGCGCGACTACCCGAGCCGGATTGCTGACATCGCCGTTGCGTGATCGTTTTGGCATTGTTCAGAGATTAGAGTTTTACACCGTTGATGAGCTGGCGAATATCGTAGCGCGTTCAGCCAATGTGCTGGGTATTGCGATGGAGCCGCGCGGCGCTTATGAAATAGCCCGTCGTTCTCGCGGTACGCCCCGGATTGCTAACAGGCTGTTGCGCCGGGTGCGGGATTTTGCAGAAGTAAAAGGCAATGGCACGATTACCGAGGAACTATCCTTTCAGGCATTGGAAATGTTGAAAGTAGATAATAACGGCTTCGATTCATTAGACCGCAAATTGCTTATGGCGATGATTGAAGGGTTTGCCGGCGGGCCGGTAGGCTTGGATACGCTGGCCGCTGCAATCAGCGAGGAGCGCGGCACCATCGAAGATGTCGTGGAACCGTATTTATTGCAACAGGGCTTTATTATGCGCACGCCTCGAGGCCGAGTGGTCACCCAGAATGCTTATTTGCATTTTGGCTTGCAGCCTCCAAAACACTTGGGCGTATCTGAGGATTTATTTGAATAATTTTAGCTGGCCGATACGCGTTTATTACGAAGACACCGATGCGGGTGGTGTGGTGTTTTACGCCAACTACCTGAAGTTTTTCGAGCGAGCCAGAACCGAAATGCTCAGGGCAATGGGCTATGAGCAAGACGAATTGATCGCTAATGAAGGCATTGTTTTTGTCGTGTGTTCGGTGCAGGTCGATTATTTGAGTCCCGCCCGGTTTAATGATCAACTATACGTAAGTGCAAAGGTGAGTCTCGTTAAAAAAGCCAGTCTGACTTTTGAACAAGTCATTACCCGAGGTGATGACGTTTTATGCAAGGGCAGTGTTCGAATTGCCTGTTTGGGTACGCAAACCATGCGTCCTAAAGCTATTCCTGAAACTTTATTTAGAGCAATTTTAGAGCACACAAGAAATGAATACTGATTTATCGATTTTCCATTTAGTTAAAGAAGCCAGTTTTGTTGTTCAGTTCGTCATGATGATATTGCTAACCGCATCGGTGTCATCGTGGACCTTTATTTTTACCAAGCGCAAAGAGCTTAATCGTGCGGTTGAAATCACCGACGAATTCGAAGAACAGTTTTGGTCAGGCGTGGTGCTGGCGGAGTTGTATAGAAAATTGGCCGCAAAGGATTTTGAGCCGGAAGGCATCGAGAAAATATTCCTTGCCGGGTACAAAGAATTTTCCCGGATGCGGCAAGCCGGCAATGTAGAGCCGGGCGTACAGGTGGAAAGCGCGCAACGGGTCATGCGCATCGAATTGTCGCGTGAGTTGGAACGGCTCGATGAGCATTTGGCTTTTCTTGCCACGGTCGGTTCGATCAGTCCTTACATCGGTTTATTCGGCACGGTGTGGGGCATCATGAACTCCTTCATGTCGCTGGGTAATGTCAAACAGGCGACTTTGGCGCAAGTCGCGCCGGGTATTGCCGAAGCCTTGATTGCAACAGCTATCGGCCTGTTTGCCGCTATCCCCGCGGTTATTTCCTACAACCGCTTTTCCACTCGACTGGACAGATTGACCGGTCGATATGAGTTATTTGTTGAAGAGTTCGTCGTATTGTTGCAAAGGCAGGCACACCAAAAATGAGCGCGCCACAAATGGGTAGAAAAAATGGGCGCAGAAAGCCCATGGCAGAGATTAATGTAGTTCCTTACATTGACGTGACTTTGGTGCTGCTGATTATTTTCATGATCACTACGCCGATGCTGCAAACCGGTGTGCAAGTCGAGCTTCCGCAAGCCGAGTCCGCCACCGTAGAATCGGAAGGCGATAATTTGCCGGTTGTTGTGTCGATTAATGAACAGAGCCAATATTTTATTACCATTGACGACAAAGAGCCTGAGCTGGTACAGCCTGGAGAAGTCGAAGGCCGGGTGATGGCGGTATTAAGCCGGAAACCGAAAACCCAGGTATTGATCGGGGCTTATAAGGGGATTGATTACGGTGTTGTGGTTACGCTGATGGCGGGCTTGAAAAATGCCGGCGTGCCCAGCGTAGGTTTAATGACCAAGTCTGGCGAACAATAGATTTCGATGGATAGTAATAAAAAGAAATTTTCATGGCCGATCATCTTAGCTTTGGCTTTGCATCTTACCATTTTAGGTCTGTTTGCTTTAAGCGCCTTATTCAAGCCTGATAAAACGGAATCGGAATCCGCACCGGAAATTATTCATGCTGAAATTGTCGATGAAAGCAAGGTTAAGAATCCGGCTGAGGTAAGCGCTGAGCCTGTGAAGCCGACTGAAAGTCCGGTTGAAGAGGAAATAAAGCCGGAAACGGAAGCTAATCAGGAAGCCGAACGGGCAATCGAACAGGCGAAAGCAGAAAAAAACAAGGCCGCTGAGCAAGCTAAGGCCGAAGCAAAACAGGCTGAAATAGCCAGGGCGAAAGCCGAAGCCGCCGAGCAAGCCAAGGCCGCAGCAAAACAGGCTGAAATAGCCAAAGCGAAAGCCGAAGCCGCCGAGCAAGCCAAGGCCGCAGCAAAGCAGGCTGAAATAGCCAAAGCGAAAGCCGAAGCCGCCGAGCAAGCCAAGGCCGCAGCAAAGCAGGCTGAAATAGCCAAAGCGAAAGCCGAAGTCGCCGAGCAAGCCAAGGCCGCAGCAAAACAGGCTGAAATAGCCAAAGCGAAAGCCGAAGCCGCCGAACAGGCCAAGGTCGCAGCAAAACAGGCTGAAATAGCCAAAGCGAAAGCCGAAGTTGCCGAGCAAGCCAAGGCTGAAGCAAAACAGGCTGAAATAGCTAAGGCAAAAGCTGAAGCCGTCGAACAGGCCAAGGCCGCAGCAAAGCAGGCTGAAATAGCCAAAGCGAAGGCCGAAGCTGCCGAGCAAGCCAAGGCTGAAGCAAAACAGGCTGAAATAGCTAAGGCAAAAGCTGAAGCCGCCGAACAGGCCAAGGTCGCAGCAAAACAAGCTGAAATAGCCAAAGCGAAAGCCGAAGCTGCCGAGCAAGCCAAGGCCGCAGCAAAACAGGCTGAAATAGCCAAAGCGAAAGCCGAAGCCGCCGAGCAAGCCAAGGCTGAAGCAAAACAGGCTGAAATAGCTAAGGCAAAAGCTGAAGCCGCCAAAGCGAAAGCTGCGTCAGAAGCAGCGGCTAAAGCGAAAGCCGAAGCAGAACGTGCTGAAGCCGCCAAAGCGAAAGCGGCAGCAGAACAGGCGGAAGCGGCCAAAGCAAAAGCGGCGGCAGAAAAAGCAGAGGCCGCCAAAGCGAAAGTTGAAGCGGAGCGGGCTGAAGCCGCCCGAGTGAAAGCAGAGGCAGAAAGGGCTGAAGCGGCAAGAATGGACGCAGAGCAAGCGAGAATGGATGCGGAACAAGATCAGTTGGCGATAAAAACAGCCGCCGCCGCCATTCGTCAAAAAGTGGCCCAGAGCTGGATTCGACCGGTTTCTGCCACAGAAGGTTTAAAATGTACAATTCAGGTCAGATTGATGTCCGATGGCACTGTGATCGATGCCGTGGTGGTGACTTCCAGCGGCGATCCGATTTTTGACCGCTCAGCGGAAAATGCCGTTCACAAAGCATCGCCACTCCCAGTACCTAAAGATAAGGAACTGTCGGCTAAAGAATTTAAGTCATTTAAATTTTTGTTTGATCCGGATCGTTCCAGATAATCAGAAACAAGGTATTATCATCACAAAGATGTCGTTGAAGCGTATTGGCGTCAATTATTTAATGGTCTTTTTTCAGTTAAATTACTGAGGTGAACAAGTGAGTTTTTTTAGAAAAATTTTGTTGATTGGTCTGGTTAGCTTCTATGTGCCAAGTAGCTATGCGGAGATGACGATTGAAATTACCGAAGGTATTGAGAGCGCATTGCCTATTTCAATAGTTCCTTTTGGCATGCAAGGGGCGTCGGGCGTTCCGGTTGATGTTGGTTTTGTTGTTGATGCGGATTTAGGTCGCAGCGGTTATTTTAAAACGCTGGATAAGCAAAGCATGCCGGCTAAACCTAGCACTGCTGAGGCGGTTCAGTTCAAAGACTGGCAGGCTATAGGCCAGAATTATCTGGTTATCGGTCAGGTGACTGAAGACCATGGTCAATACAATGTCCAGTTCCAGTTGTTCGATGTCTATAAGGGCGAACAAATAATGGGCTACCGGATGACATCGTCGGCGGGCGATTTGCGTAGAACGGCTCATCATATCAGCGACCTTATCTTTGAAAAATTGACCGGCAAAAAAGGTGTTTTCAGCGGCCGCATTGCTTACATTACCAGCAGCAGGCAGGGCAAACAAAGTACCAGCAAGCTTCAGGTTTCAGATGCTGACGGCTTTAATGCACAAACCATAGCCTCATCTGTGGAACCCTTGATGTCTCCAGCATGGTCGCCGGACGGCAGAAAAATAGCCTACGTGTCGTTCGAGAAAAAAACAGCCGCAATTTATATTCAGACCTTGGCTACCGGAGAAAGGGCGAGAGTTGCCGAATTTCCAGGCATCAACGGCGCGCCTTCATGGTCGCCCGATGGAGCAAAGTTGGCGTTGACGTTATCTAAAGACGGCAGTCCCGATATTTACGTATTAAATCTGGTGACGCGATCTTTAACTAAGCTGACTAAAAGTTTTTCGATTGATACCGAGCCGACTTGGTCTCCTGACGGCAGTCATATTGTTTTTACCTCCGATAGAGGGGGGAAACCGCAGTTGTACATTATGTCGAGCCAGGGCGGTGATGAAACAAGGCTGACATTTTCAGGGAATTATAATGCCAGAGCCAGTTTTTCACCGGATGGCAAAAGCATTGCCATGGTCCATGGCAATGGCAGCGATTATCGTATTGCCGTTATGGATATGGCGACCAAGTCGGTTAATGTAATAACTGATGGACGGTCGGATGAATCCCCTAGTTTTGCACCGAATGGCAGTATGATTTTGTATGCTTCCCGAAAAGGCAATGCAGGTTACTTATCGGCCGTATCATTGGATGGTAAAATGCAACAGAAGCTGGTCTTTGATAGCAATGAAATTCGCGAACCGGCGTGGTCACCCTAGTTCGCGGTTAGGCATAACACGATTTTTTGAATTAATAGATTACTTTTTGGAAATTAAAAATGAAATTGAATAAAACAGTATTGGCATTGGCAATAAGCGCGGTAATCCTGTCGGGTTGTAGTGAAGATGAAAAAGACGCGAGTCTTACTGACGGCACTCAAAACGCTGCCAGTGGCATCAACGATGCATCAACCAGCGGTTTAAATAATGGCTCCGGCTTATCCGGGTCGGAAATGAATGCGTCGGGCATGTATCCCAATGCCGGCATAGGTCCTGAATTCAGCGATCCGAACAACCCGCTGTCAAAAAGTACTATCTATTTTATGCTGGACAGCAGCCAGGTTCAGGATGATTTTGTTCCGGTCATTGCAGCTCACGCGCAATATCTGGTGGCGCATCCCGGCCAACGCGTCGTCATGGAAGGTCATGGCGATGAGCGTGGCTCGCGTGAATACAACATTGCATTGGGCGAGCAGCGCGCAAAATCCGTAGCAAGCATGATGAAAGTTCAAGGCGTTGCTGACGGTCAGTTAGAAGTTGTCAGTTACGGCGAAGAAAAGCCAGCATCATTAGGGCATGACGAAGCATCCTGGGAGCTTAATCGTCGCGTTGAGTTAGTTTATCAAGGCAAATAAATGAAAGCGCGTCTTATCTCGTTGCTGTGTGTTTGCGGCGCTGTCCATGCGGAATCGTTGCCGCCCGTTGTTGATAATTCAATGTATCCGGCGGGTGAGGTCAGTGCTGCGAAGCCTTCTCCGACGAATGCGCTGTATGAGATGATGGGACGGCTGGAGCAATTGCAAGGTGAGGTGCAGCAGCTTACCGGCAAGCTGGAAGAGCAGGCTAATCTTATTGCCGAGATGAAAAAGTCTCAAAGCACGATGTATTCCGACTTTGATGAGCGGATGCAAAAAATTGAGAAAAAAACTGAAGGCGTTAAGCCGTCGGCGGCTGAAAGTTCTCCTGCGCAAGATGGCTCAGTTGCAACCGAAGCAAAGGTGGTCGAGCCGGCCGTTGCGGCTTCGGCCGCAGCCGCAGCTCCAGAGGTTAAGCAGCCGCCAGTGCAAAAACAGGAGGTTGTTCAGGCATCAGGTGAAGCTTCCGCTCCTGTAGGCGATGAAAAGCAGCAATATCAACAAGCGTATGAAGCGCTAAGAAATGGGCATAACGCTCAGGCAATCGCCGAATTCAATGCATTGCTGGGTAAAAACTCTAAGGGTGAGTATGCGAATAATGCCCAATATTGGTTAGGTGAGGCCTATAGAGTTAATCAGGATATTGATTCAGCACGTAAAGCTTTTAATGGCGTGATTGAAAATTATCCTGGCAGCTCTAAAGTCCCGGATGCTTTGTTGAAGTTGGGTACTATCGAGATTGAGCAAAAAAATCCCGCCAAAGCACGCGAATATTTAACGCGCGTTACCGCGGATTTTCCCAGCTCGACAGCAGCTCGCCTGGCCGCAAAGAAATTACTGTTACTTGATGATGTCAAACAATAGTTGTGAGTTTATTACGCATAACTGAAATTTTTCATTCGTTACAGGGCGAGTCGAATACGGTAGGTCTGCCCACCGTATTTATTCGACTCACCGGCTGTCCATTAAGATGCGTTTATTGCGATACGGCCTATGCTTTCACCGGCGGTGAAAAAATAGGAATCGATGCAATCATTACGCAAGCTGAACAGTATGGAACTCCGTATATTACTGTAACCGGTGGCGAACCTTTGGCGCAGCCGGGTTGTCTTGAGTTAATGACCAAGCTTCTCGATAAGGGCTATGTCGTTTCGCTTGAAACCAGCGGAGCGCTTGATGTGTCGAAAGTCGATCAGCGCGTTGTTAAAGTCATGGATATTAAAACCCCCAGTTCGGGTGAATCAAGCAGAAACTGCTATCAAAATATCGAATATCTAACCGCAAAAGACCAAGTTAAATTTGTTATCGGTAATGACAGCGACTACGACTGGTCAAAATCCATTTTAACAGAATACGATTTGCCTAATCTTTGTGAAATATTGTTTTCGCCTGTGATGGGGCAGCAAAACCCAACCGAGCTTGCCGAAAAAATTCTAAAGGACAGGTTACCTGTTCGCTTTCAACTTCAACTACATAAAATACTTTGGGATGACGCCCAAGGTAAGTAAACCGACATGCAAAAAAAAGCCATCGTCCTGCTATCCGGCGGATTAGATTCAATTACCGTACTTGCTCTTGCGAAAAAGCAGGGATTCAAATGTTACGCCTTAAGCTTTGATTACGGTCAGCGGCATAATGCCGAGCTAGTAGCGGCAGCGCAGATAGCCGCAGATTATCAAGTCGAAGATCATAAAATCATCAAATTGGGTTTAAGCTCGATTGGCGGTTCTGCGCTGACCGACGAGCACATTGCCGTACCTCACTCTCCACAAGACGGCATACCGGTAACCTATGTGCCGGCAAGAAATACGATTTTTCTGTCCTTTGCCTTAGGTTGGGCGGAAGTTTTAAAATTAAACGACATCTTTATCGGTGTTAATGCCGTAGATTATTCCGGTTACCCGGATTGCAGACCTGAATTCATCAAAGCGTTTCAGCAGTTAGCTAACCTTGCCACTAAGGCCGGTGTAGAAGGCGAACATTTCACGATTCATACCCCTCTAATCGCGCTGAGCAAGGCGGAGATCATTAAGCAGGGCATTGAGCTAGGCGTGGATTATCAGCGTACGGTGTCCTGTTATTCCGCCGACGAGCAAGGACGCGCTTGCCAAGTATGTGATGCCTGTCGTCTAAGAAAAGTCGGATTTACTGAAGCGGGAATAAAAGATCCGACTCGGTATCAAATAAACTAAAAAAAAAGTTGCCAAAATATAATTAATCATTATAATAGGCATTCTTTGTTGGGTCGTTAGCTCAGCCGGTAGAGCACCGCACTTTTAATGCGATGGTCGCGCGTTCGAATCGCGCACGACCCACCACAAAGTTATTGAAAACATTAAGTTTTTAAAGAACTAACCAGCCTAGTAGCTGGTTTTTTTTGCCAAGTGTCAACCAAGTGTCAACGCTGGATTCTTTTCTAAAATTTCTTGCAAATAATCAGGAGCTAAGTGAGCATACTTCATTGTCATGTTCAATGATGAATGCCCCAGAATCTTCTGTAAAGCCAAAATATTACCGCCATTCATCATATAATGACTTGCAAACGTATGCCGTAAAACATGCGTCCTTTGACCTTCTGGCAATTGTATCCCGGACTCATAAAGCCTACGTGTAAAAGTACTATAAGCATCATTAAACCGTCCAATTGTTAAACGGTCCCAAAGCTGATTATAAAGCTCAACAGAGACAGGCACAGACCGTGACCGCTTGCTTTTAGTTTCATGATAATGAACCATGTTGTTTGACAAATCAGTTACACCCAGAGATTGAGCCTCACCCCAACGTGCCCCAGTAGACAAACAAACTAAGGCAATCAAATAAGCATCAGAATCGCTTTTAGCCAAATATAAAAAAAGTTTTTTTATCTGTTCAGTTGTTAAATAAACAGTCTTTGATTCATGCAACCGAATCAATTTAATACCAGAAAAATGATTTTTACCCTCATATTGCATTGATCGTATCAAATCATTAAAAACGGCTTTAAACGTTTGTAATTCCCTATTTAATGTTGCTGGCTTGAAACCTTCGTTAATACGTTTCGAACGATATTCAAGAAAAATAACCGGCTTAAATACTGTCATTACCGGATTACCCATTAACGAAGAAGCTTGTATCATACGTTGATAGGTATCCTTGCCGGAAGATAAATATTGCCCGGTATTTTGATACCAAAGATCAACAAATTCTGATAATTTTCGTAAATCTTTCTTTGGCAATGAAAACTCGGAATCCTGAACAATCTTAGATTCAATAATCGACTGAAATCGACGAGCTTCAGCTTTTGTTGAAAAAGTTTTTCGAAATCGCCTATGTCCTCGACCGCCAGGCTGTATATCAACTAACCATAAATCCCCTTGTTTCTTAATCATGACTAAAACGGCACTGGAAAAGCATCATCAAAGTCTACCCAGGGCGTATAAGGCTGCTCAGCATCAACCGGATGTTTCATCAACCCTTTAAATAAATCATGGTAAATATCAGCAACGCCCTTGCCTTTAACCGAATAAAGCTCGAGAAGATTTTCCCACAATCCCGACTCGCGCAAACACGTAAACGCCTTCTTCAAAGTAAAAGCATTACGCCGGAAAATAGATGTTAAATGGCCAAAACATATCTTGATTGCTCTTTCTGTAGGCTTGCCTTGAGCATCAGGATTTATATACATACGCTTATAATCAATATCCTTTTTAACTTCATGATAAAAAACAACATCATCCCTAAAATATTGCCAGGCTGGATTGATATAAGTTCTTGTGTCGTCAAGACGAAAATTATTTAACGCATATTGCCAAAGTCCGGTTAAATGCTCTTTCAAATCAAGCAAACAAAAAGCTTCAATACCTGTACCATTTACAAACTGATTAATCACAGAATGATGGAACCGAGCTTCTAAGCGGGTAACAGTCAAAGATTCATCATAAAAACCGGATTTTTCCCACACTGGAACCCATAATTCCTGCTCACCTTTATCAATGATAGCCTTAGTTTTATTATATGCAGCAAACTGCATACTAGACTGCTGACCAAACGTAAAAGATTGCCCCCGGCCATATACAACAGCTACATCAGAAAATTCGAAATCAAGACCCTGAATACCGGAATGCCTCACAATACGACGTGCTCTAGTAGTCATTTTCGAATCAAGATCAGCTGGAAGCTCCCACCCCTGAACATCCATACAAATATGCAACGCCACACCTGAATAACCAAACCCTTCATACAGCATAGAATCCGCGAAATGGTCCATATCACATTGCGCATCTTCAATAGAACGCTCAAGTAAAAAGGATGGAGAAGCCTGTATTTTTAAGTGCGGACCTGTAAATTCCTTTTCTGTAAAACTCGAAGAAACCAGCAATACAAGACCTAAACATTGATTTCGTAACGTATATCGATAACCGCTTTTGCCGCCAGAACTAACAACCCAAGAAAAACCGCCCAATTCAACCTGACAACCGTACCCGGCCAAATAAGCGGTTTCAATGCTTGAAAGCACAACAGGATTCATCATGCCATCATATAACTGCCGAACTGTATCCAAACCGTTATGAACAACACAATCTTTCGAAAAATCGAACATTTCACCAGAATGATCAATAAAGATTTTGCCCGTAGAAGACGGTGAATACGTTGCCTTATCAAAACGCTGACAATCCTTAACTGCATTAGCCATTTTAAACCCCTTTAAAAAAATTCGTACGGGCTACAATGTTCCACATAGTACCGCTACGAATTATTTACTTTAATTTATTAAGACGTGCTACAGAGCCGTCCCAACCCGAAAAAACACCAAAAAAAGCCGCGCATCACCTTCGAAACTCGATGACGCGCGGCTATTTATACTTAATTTACGACCTGATCCTTATCTTGAGTAGACGAAACCAATTCAGCAGAAGATACCCCCTGAACGGAACCACCCGGAGACACATCCGGCAATTTCCAAGCAGTAACAATATACGATTTGCCCTTATAAACCAGATCAGCACCATAGGGTTTATGGACAAAAACAACGCCCAACGCGTGCAAATGATTAATGGGATAACGCTCCACTAATTCATAATTATCGAAAAAATCAATATTCCCCATAAAGCCCTTATCAGCAGAAAACGCAGAAATAGACAACCGGGGACGATAGCGTTTAATCAAGTAGTCGATAAAATTATCCGTTTCCAATGCGACAGACGATACGATTTCAAGCGGTTTTTGAGCCGGTGCGACAGGGGCGGACTGAACTGCATGAGAGGGAGAGGAAGCAGACATCTGTTCAGCAAGACCAGCTCCAGGAGCAGGAGTTATCGGCTTGACAGCAGCTACCGGCGCAGAACCGACAACAGACGGCTTGCCGGTATCATCCCGAAGCACATAACGCCAAAACAAAAAAGCAACCAAGAACAAGGAAAGTAACACGACCTTGAATTTTGGCGCGAGCGAGGAGTTTTGATTTTTTCGAATTGCCATGAATTCACCATCACTTGTAAATTTAATCTTAGCCTTTAACGCATCAAGTTGGTCAGCCAAACGCTTTATATGGATATAGCCTGTTAAATAGGCCGAAGGCAAATAGGTATAAGTGCAACGCATATCAACCATGTGAGCGGTTTCTATGGTTGTACCCATCAATTCCATGCCATCACGAAAACGTTGATTGGTATCATAACCATCATAAAAATCCTTGCCGGTAAACGTCCAGGTTTCAATGGGAGGTTGAGCGGTAGAAAGGCCGTAAAATACATGATACCGATGGATTTTAGGCATGAAGGAATTAAAACCAGCCAACTCCAGTAAAGGCGCTATATATGGGATTTTTTGCCGATCTAATCGGGACGCTTGAACAAGATAATCGCATAACGTAGTTTGCACCTGACTATCGATCATGGAAAAATCTTGAGCCAATAAAATCAAATCCCAATGCAACTTCCGCGACAAGAACAACCAATTGAGCAACTTCAGGCGAGTTTTGTCATTCCATGAACGAGAGTTACACCAAGTACCCAATTCATCAAGAACCAGAAGCCCGTTCATATCCTCAGCTTTATAGCTCAGATCATAAGCGGCAGGTAACGCCTCGAAATCCTCAAGCCTAGGGAAATCCGGCAGACGATAACACAGCGTAGCATTATCAATCGGAAGAATTTTATCTATATATAAATCAAGGTTGGTAGCAACCGGCCGACCACGAAGCAAATACTCCTTAATTTTACCAACAGCTGCAAGTGATTTACCTTCGCCGCGAACACCTTGAATAATCCAACCCGGCATACCTACACCCAATAATAAAATAATCTAAGGAAAGGTTACCAAGAACATACCTTCTAGAATCATCAAGTTAGAAACAATAACTCGGAGATTGAGAGAATCATTCGAAATACCTAGTTTTCTATATATAGAAAGAACATGCCCCTGAACGGTTCTAAAGCTGATACCCAACAAACGAGCAATTACTTTGTCGGTAAAACCCTTAATAATATATTCCGCAATTTCACCTTCTCGCGGAGACAGGGGACCTAAATGAATACATTCAACTTGAAAAATCATAAAAAAATTACCCCCTTAAAAACCTATCACCAGGCCCAGAAGACATGTTACGAAATATAGTCGCTTATTTATGCAATTAAGCACTAGTTTGAAATAGCCGCACGAAAACGCCAATTCATCAAATTAAAATATTGCTTAGTAATAAACCGCAACATAATCGATGAAAAAATTGCAAAAAAGCAGGCATTGGAATGCGCAGGCATAACCCAGCCCCACACCCCATTAACAATTTCAGGAACTGTTTGAGCTATACCGTTAACTATAGTCGAATACGAAGCAACATAGGCGTAAATAGCAGAAACCATCAAAGCAATAAACGCAATGGTAATAGCGATCTTAAAAGCGGCATGGAGCGCAATCTTGCCAAAAACATCGACAAGAAAATTCATTAAAATCCCAAATAAAACAGACATTAGACAGAACTCCTAAAAACAACAATAAAACAAACCCAAACAGTGACAACAGCAAAGACCCAATCGAGAACGGCACGTAAGGGTTGAAGCGGTAAACAAGGCGCAAAATCAACATGTTTTACACCTAGAAAGGGAACGTCAAAGGACGTATGGACTTCGTAATAACACGATGTTTGAGGCAACGTAGGCAGCAACTTGGAAATATCAAAATGGAACGGATTTTCCATAGGCAAAAAATCGAAATATTTCCAAGTGTCCGGGTATAACGTTGGCGGCTCTGGCGGCGTTTCTACTTGATTAGGATCAATCGGAGTAGTAGGGGGCGGAATAGATGGAGAAGTTTGCGCATCAGTCCCCAATGGATTTGGATTATATTGTACAGGTGGCTGAGTAGTCGTAGAGACAGGAGGCGTTAAAGGCAAAGGGGAAGAAGGTCTAAAAACGGTAAATGGTTGAATAGCTGTAATAGATTGGGGAGTTGATGCAGGAAATAAAGGCGCGGTTTGTAAAGGATTCGGCGAAATTTGAAAGTAGGGCGAACTACTTTGCAATGGATTTGTAGTTCTTACTAATTCAGGATAATTAACAGGTGCTTGCTGATTAGAAATATCATGATGAATCGCCTGTTGAGCCTCGACTAACCAAGGAATATTTTCAGGGATGATATAAGGCGCAATATCAGAATAAGGAATTGGCAAAGTAGGAGAAAGCTGTTTAGCAACATCAGCTAATTGATTAGGAGACAAAGGTACGGCTGAATCGACAGGATGAATAACGCCAGTATTTGGATCAACAACTATAGGCGCATGGGGAGCCTGAGCATTATAAGCCTCAGGAAATTGAGAACTATAAGGCGAAGTGGGGTTACTTTTAATGTAATCGGAAATAGCATCACCCACAACCGATTTAGGCACATCAGCAGCAACTTTAACATCAACAATTTCTCCCGCTGAATTATGAAAAACACCATCCCACACAGCGCGCGCCTCAACAGACACACCGCTAAGAATAGTGGCAATCTCAGAAGACACCGCTAATTCAGGTACAGCAGCAATTGCTAACAAGGCAGTAGCATATTGTATAGCATGAGAAGATGCAAAATCATCAATGCGCTGAAATATGGATGGAGTGCAGTTAGAATGGTCGGTATCCAAAGGTGAACACATATGCTTAGGAGGCGGAAAAATATCTTCCCACCGAGAACCCGTAGTGGGACAAACCATTGGCACATACACTGTTGTTCCATCAGCACAATTTATGCCGTTACCTTTATCAGTTGGATACTTACAATTTGAATTTAATGGCGTTTGAGTGCCCACACAATTTAATGATAGAGGAATATCACAAGAGCCAGTCGAAACATTGCGGACTGCTGGGGCTGTACAGGATGGGGCGTTTATGCACGAATCAGCGCTGACGACACCACCGTACGGACATGTAGGATTACGGTTAATTATGGCCGTTGTGGGACTACCATAATAGAGGACGTTACAAGATGAAGGCATTGTACTGGACTGATAAATATAAGCGCCCCCAGGAAAAGCAAATGTACAAGCTGCATCTAAGGTAGAAAAAGACTGACCGCCATAATACCAAATGCCACTAGCAGGATAGGTATCTGCGGCAGCTATGCCCGATACAAAAAAGGAAAATAAAAAAAGGGTTATTTTAAGCATTATCAATGCCTATGTATTAGAGCCGGTATTTATGCCGACAATAAAAAGAAATAATAAAAAAGGATTTTCTTTAATCATTACAACCCCCTTAAGGCAATGCAAAGACGGTACATCCATGTACGGTCAAAAGGTTGAAATTAAACTGCTTTGTTGGCAGCTTTTGGGAACAAACGCAGGATGATGAAGGCGACTGTTACGGCGATTAAAACCGGCCAGACCATATCAACCAAGGCCAATACATCAGTCTGTAAGCCTGTAAACGCCGGGGCTATCGCCGGATTCAATGCCGCATGTGCCGGTGCAATTGATAAGCCCATTAGCGCCACTACGGAAGCTAAAAAGGGAATTACTCTTTTTAATGACTTCATAAATAAAAATCCTCAATTATAGAATTTCAATAAAAGGACGTTTGCCAATTTAACAAACGCCCGAAGGGTGAAGCTAGACGCTATTCCGGCACCAAAACTGCTCACCAGCCAGCCGACTAGCTCCAATATATCCGCCTGTATCATATGAGTAATTCCCCAGCAATAAAGCCCATGAAAAACGAGATGGACATACTACAAATGATGATTACGTCAACGATTGGGGCGGAATCCATTAGCTAAGCGCCTATTGTTTTGGCGCTTGAGCGGAAGGGGTTGCAGGTTTATAAGGCTCAACTTTTACTACCTTATCGCATGCAAATGATTGTTGTCCGGCGAAGACTTGTAAGCGGCCTTCCATTGTGACGACTACCGGGTTTAATACGCTGGGCTTAAAGGGTACAAACTGGGAAAATTCATCGTAATCAATGCGTAATTGCGCCTGAAATTGACCAAAGGAATCTTCTCCAGCAGGGTAGGAATCTAAGCAGTTTATGTAGGCGGCTTTGCCCCGAGCAGATGAATAGCGGTTGATGCCGATACATACTTTCTTTGCCAATAGGGAGGTGTTTTCTAATGGGTTTGTGTTTTCTGACATGACTTTTAACCTTATGTTTATATATGTATTTGATTTTTAAATGACTTATTGGGTTAATAAGGCGATTTGTTCAGGCACTTTTTAAAAGTACACTAAAGGCGATTTACCAATCTTGGTATCAAATTACTTTCTAATAGGAAACGGGGCTTTCTTCTTAGACGTTCAATTGGTAAACCGCTTTTAGTGCGCTCTTTTTATCTAGCTTATTTAGTCAGTTTTTTTTTATTTTGCGAACCCTACGGGCCGGGCTTTCCGTTCCAATCAACTGATAAAGCCGCTAACTCTAACTAAGCAAAAAATGTTATTCCGCAAGCTCCATAAATTTTTTACTAAGTTAGAGTAAGCATCTTTAACGGTTGATTTGCACTACAATCCCTTTCGCTCCTTAATTTTCGTTTTTGGCTTAACCAGTTGCAGCAAAAGCGGTTTTGCCACGACTTTTATTTAGAATGCTCCCTCCCTCCCTCATCCTCAGAGCATATCCCCGACAACCTGCGCATGCCCCTCGGTGTCGGCTGGTCAATCGCGGACGGACTCTAAAACATGGGTTCATGCCGTCAAGGGTAAAGGCTACGCCCGCGGGAAAAGCACCCGCGCCCTGGACTGCATGAAGCCTCATGTTTTGTACGAGTCCTGCGACCGACCGACCGACTCCGAGGGGCATACCCAGAACGCCGGGCAATAAAACGCCCGGTAGAGTTAGAAAAAATAAAGAATACATAAAAGTCATGATTCAATCCCTAGGCCGAAATCTGTTAATACGACGCTTGATTACTACGCGGCGTGTGATTCATCGTTTGAATCTTCGACTAATACCAGCTTACCTTCGATATATAAGGTCAAAAGTATTTGAGTCAGCTTGTACGGTGTTATTCCGCCACGTTCTTGGGCTTCAAGTTCCAACTTTAAATATAAGTCCGGCCTTAATGCGGTTCTAAATACGCGATCAGATACTTTTTTTGTTGATGATGATTTGGGGGGTAAAGACAAAGACATTTAAGCAACCTCATTTAAACAATTTAATCGTTTCTGATACTCACATTTAATACGAGCAATAGCGTTATCAATAACTTTAACTTTACCGGTACATTCAATAAATAATAGTTTCAACCCTGATAACTGATATTCGTATAATTGTTTAGTACTAATAATTGATTCATAATCTAAATTCGGTTGTTCAGCTAATGCCCTTAATGCCGCTTGCTCAATAAATTCAAATGTTTCGTATATATGTTTCTCTGACATAATCATTTATGCGGCCTCAAGTTCAGAAAGTTCATCTAATGATTCTTTAATCAAAAGTTGGACCTTCTCTAAAATATTTTGCAATGCAAAATCAATATCACCCTCAATTTCATATAAAGAATATTCTAAGGGCCCTTTACGCAAAGAAACTAAAAACAAATCAAAATTTGGAAAAACCAGGTGATAAGTCATTTCACTTTCAAGGCAAAAACTTTTTAATCCTGAATAAACAGTAAGAGCAATAGAAGATTTATCCTGCTTTAAATATCCCCGAACATCACTCAATCTTGATACAAGACGAGCACCCATTAATTCAATAAGCTGTTTTTCTACGTGATATTGATTTTCCATGATCTATTCCCCAAAAGATTCATCAGATAAAAGCTCTTGATTAAAAAGAGCCAAGTTTATTAGTGTGTATTTGCCGATTCTTTTCACGGGTAAGTAACCTTTCTTTACCCAGCCTATTACTACGCCTTCTTCCATGCCGGACTGTTCAGCAAACTTGGAAACCGTGCAGACCATAATGGATGAATGCTGTAAAACTTGCTGTTGACCATCCATGCTTAACCCCTTATAGTGCTGTAATGTGCTTTATTGAAAAGATGACTCATTATATGCGACACTCATTATTTGAGTCAAGCATTATTTGAGTCTGTTACAATATTTTTTATGATGACCGAATACGAAATTAATAAACGAATAAGAATACTCAGAGATGCTTTAGGACTAGGTAGACAAGCCTTTGCAGATAAAACAGGGATCAAAAAACAAACGATTGAACACCTGGAAAGAGAAGCACAAAAAGTGAATGGAGAACACCTTCAGGCAATAGGAAATCAATTCCCCGAATATAAATATTGGTTAGCTTATGGCGAAACATTACCCGAAGCCGGACAGATCAGCCCGGAACTAGAGGAAACAAGAAAAAATCTGTCAACGGGTACATAACCGCGGGACGGGCATTAAAACAATGGGGGACGGTTAAAACCTAAGCCGGATAAAAGCCGAAAGCAAACATAAAGCGGCTTATGTAAGCCGTTATTTACACAAAGTAAGCATTTGACATCGTAAGTGTTATGTTCCTTTCTCTAATTCTAATAACCATTAGCCTAGTAATAATCCCTTTAATACTAATTAGCCTAATAACCACATTTAAAAGCTCAAAAATATTATTAAATAATAATAAAAACAATGAGATATATAAATTTGCAAACAAAATAAATCCAAAGAATGAAGAAAAGATAAAATGGAACAAAGATTTTCTAAGATCAATGGAATGGAAACGATACGAAGAAGTATGTACAGAATATCTAAAACTCAAGAATTGCGATGCAAAAGTAACAAGCATTGGCGCAGACGGAGGAATGGATATAAAAATAAAAGATAAAAACGGAAAACTGTTTGCAATAGGGCAATGTAAATCATGGAGCAAACCCATAGGAGTAAGTCTAATTCGTGAGCTTTACGGAATAATGATAAGTGAAAACGCCAGTTATTCTATTTTCTTAACCACATCAAAATTTAGCCTAGATGCAATAGCGTTTGCACAAAATAAAAAAATGATACTCATCGACGCGGATGAATTTATTCATTTAATCAATAAACTTAACGACTTGGATAAAACAAAATTAAGTCAAATAGCCACAAAAGGCGATTATACGACACCAACTTGCGTAAACTGTGATGTAAAAATGATAAAAAAGACCGCAAAAAAAGGGACCAATGAAGAAAGTGTTTTTTGGGGTTGTATAAACTTTCCACGATGCAGAAAAACAATGTTCATAAAGAACACAGATAAATAATCAAAAAAACGACTTAACAACAATGGACAAAACACCCGCTATCAATATGCCAAGCATCCACTTAATAAGGGCAAACTGGCCATCATGTTCAACTTGTTTTAACTTCACATCCTGAACATCTAATTTAGTTGCAAGGTGAGCTTCCATTATTTCAGACAAGGATTCCTTCTGAGCTTCAACCATAGCAACCGCTTGTGCATGAGGAATACCAGCTTGTTCTAAACGTTGGGTAAATTTTAAAGTATCGAAAGTTATAGTAGTCATAAAACAAATCCTGTTATTAAAAATACTGTCAACAAAATGTCAACAGTAAAGCGCCTTATAGTACTTTATAGTACCGATTCAGTTTTTTAAGTTGTTCATTATATTACTATAACGCACTATAAACCCGATAAACAAAGAACTTTTAATGCGATGGTCGCGCGTTCGAATCGCGCACGACCCACCACCAAAGATATATGAATCAACCAGTTAGACTTTTCGGTCAGCTGGTTTTTTATGCCTGTAGATAAAGTTACCACATTGTTACCACCGCTTACATTTCCCGCCAAAGGATTAAGCTGAATCGCTTGAATCAAGTAGTTCGGCGACAAATGAGAATACCTCATAGTGATGTTCAAGCTTGAATGGCCTAGTATCTTTTGTAGAGCAACGATGTTGCCGCCATTCATAATAAAGTGGCTCGCGAAAGTATGCCGCAGAATATGGGCTAGTTGACCAGCAGGAACCTTTAAACCAGATCGTTTGAACGCTGACCTGTAAGCACTATAACACGACTTAAAATCACCTTGGCCAAGTCGATTTTTAATATATAGAAAAACAGATTCTTCAACAGGAACAAACCTTGAATGGCCATTCTTAGTATCAACAAATTGAAAGCCCTGGTTGATGCAATTCTTCACGGTTAAACCCTCAGCTTCAGACCATCTTGCACCAGTAACTAAGCAGATCATCACAACAAAAGGAAGGCTTTCGTTAGTCGTCAAATCAACTTGCGCTCTCAATAGTTCGACCTGAGAACCTGTAAGATAAGAAAGTTCGGTTTTAACCTCACGAAGCTTGCGAACAGTCAAAACAGGCGAATCATAATCGATAACTGATAAACGCTTAAGCTCACGAAACAAAGCCTTTAAGGTAATCAATTCACGGTTAAGGGTAGCGGGTGAAATACTCTGATTTAACCTTGTTGTCCGGTATCCTGCCAATAGCTCAGGATCAATAAATTTGGCCTGTGGATTACCCAAAAGATCAGACAATTTAAGGAGCCTATTTCTAGTATCAATGGCACTTTTTAAACTGCGGCCATGAAAATCAAACCACAATTTAATAAGATCATTTAATCGTCTATCATCGACAAAGGCCTGAACGGCCTGAGTTTCAGATAAACGTGATACATAAGTCCGTTGAAACTCTATTGCATCAACCTTGTAATCAAACCGCTTAACGATACGCTTACCACCAACACCATCAGGCCTAAAATCTAGCCTATATTTTTTACCTACCTTGGTAATCATGCAGGCTTAAAAAATTTATCGCGAGCTTGCTGTTTTATCGGTTCGTTATTCTTGCACACAGTTTCAACATGCTTTCTCAAGCATTCCGCCGAGCAAAATACGGTTTGATTCCAGATTAAAGCTGTTTTAAGCAATGTTCTGCCCGGACAGATAGAACACGGCACGATAGAAAAAAGGTTACTCATGCCGCTTTGCCGACTAATCGCCGTCGTTCTAAACCCTGTTTAATCTGATTACGAATATCGTCTTCATCTAATCCCCGGTTTCTGTAATATGTTTGTATTTCCGGCCATATATGCAGGTTGTGGATTTGACGCATTACGTGCCTTACTGTGCATTCATTACGGCGAGCCATGATTGACACTAAGTTGCCAATAACGGAGGTGATGTTTCTAGCGATAGGGTCTACGGCTTCTTTTTTTTTGCGCGTAATTTTTACGCCTTGCGCGGGGACTTTGAAGATGACGTCTTGCATCAACAATTGCCAGAAAGGGTTTACATAACCCCTTGGGTCTCCGTCGATCATTAGCCGGTTTCGTTCTAAGGCGTAGCGCCATAGGTCGGTTAAATGATCGGCGACTTGGTTAAAGCCTTCAAATTCCAAACCCAGGCCTAAGCCTATTTCACGGATTACGGTATGATGAAGTCTTGCTTCTATCCGACGAACTGGCTGGGTATTGTCATAAGCGCCTAATGAATAAATGTTCCATTCTTCGTGAAAATAATCAACTTTGTCTGATTTAACGATTTCATAGCTTTTTTCATAAAGTGCCATTTGTACAGCTATTGGTTTCCCTATCAAATAATCTTTAGCTTGGCCTTCCCGACCATAAGTACCAATCGCATCAGTAAAATCAGTAAGATCAATAGAAGCAATACCGTCATAAGCCCTAATAGTCCTAGAAGCCGTGACCAGATTCCGAACAAAATCGCCAGGAAGGTTAAAGCCCTGATAATCACAAGCAAGATGCACGGCAACTCCCTTGGCTATTGGTTCTTCTAAAAAAATGCGAGACAAGCCGACAAATTCACCGTGAAGGTATTCCCATATTTCAGCGGTTGCGCGCTGGGATATGAAGTGCGGCGAAAGTTCAATTTTTAGATGCGAGCCTTCGTTATCCATTTTGCCGTACCAACTGCCAAACAGGATAACTAAGCCAACAGTGTTGTTTTGCATCTTATAGCGATAACCGCCGGTTTTACCCATGCGCGAAAAATGCCAACGATCATCATTGACGCAAGTATTTCCGGTTAACCGGATATATTCATCTTTGTTTTCTACATGCTGTTCCAGCTTTGTGATAAAGGAAGCTTTAGGCACACCATGAAAAAGCTGTCTTACTGTATCCACCGAGGCACCAACAATATTGACGCTTGAAAGATCAGTAATATTAGCGTTAGCAGCAAACAATAAACCGGTCTGATCTTCGTCAGCACCATGTGAAAGGGATTCAAGAGAAAAGCGTTGGTTTAAATTCATGTTATCGGCTCTTATAGGCTTTGTGTTGTTTTGTTCTGTTACGTGTGACAAGGGCGTAACAGCCTTTTTTGTTCTTTTTAATTTTTTGCGACCGCTGTTTTATAGGCCTTTACCGGCTTGGGGTTAAGCGGCAAAACTTTACATTTTCCAATCGGCCAACATTCGGAACCGCGATCAAGCCCAAAATGAAGAATTAGCTTCGGCTGGTGGATTTGCAAAAATCGTTCAGCACACTGCCTATAATCGGCTATGACTTCAGGGTCACGGCTTGGACACCTAACTGCAATGACTTCGCAATCTGTCAGGCCTGCAAAGTATTTATCCAGGTGCACGTCTTTTGAATGGGTCCACTGCAAGACAGGAATGGAATACACGCCATGATCGGCCCACCATGCGCATACGATTCTTGAGCGCCATATCTGGTAAAGTGAATAAATGTTGGGGTAATTTGCATATACGGAATAGTCAGGCGCTACGACGGTCCCGGCAAGCAATGCCTTTTCAACAAATTTAGTGGGTGAACGCCATATGCTTTCCAGCCGCCAATCATCAACAAAGCAATGGAAAGGCAGGTTTTGTGTTTTTGAGCCGTATCTAAAAAATTGAATATCTCTATAATCCGAAAGCTTATTCGATAAATAAGGGAAAGAACCGGTATATGCAACATTCGGTATTGTTAAAGTGACGCGGTTATTCATAAATTAATTCTCAAAATGAACAGCTATAATCTGCTACATGTCTCTATTCAACGTTTCGTTATTTATTCGAACGCCAATTACTCCAAGAAGGCTCAACGCCATGTTTCGATTCGTAAAATTTAGATAATTGAAAATTCAAATCCGCGGCAGAACCATTAAAATTACCCGCACTACGATCAGAAGAAGTCTGTATCTGGGAATACTTGCCGTAGTTCTCAAACCGATCAGGACTTAATTCCGCTATCCATTTCCAACGGTCTGTCAGCTGATGACCTTCCATGCTACGGCCGCCCATTTTTAATGGCTCACGTTATGGGAATCGGAACTAAAAGCATGTTCGCCTGTCGCCCAAGATTTTTTATAAGCGTCAATTCGCTGTCTTGCACTCATTGATTACCCTCAGCGCCTAAAATCACGGTTTTCATTTAAATTGAATTCAGTCGCGCGGCACTGCGCTCCCATTTTTTTTGACTAAAGAGAGGGACCAACACCTAAAGAAACAGAAGGAACATCACACGTAATAAAACGCTTCAGGCCTTTATACGTGAGCCATGCAGCACAATCATTAATTGGCATAAAGTCATAACCAACTTTAAAAAGATCATCAGAATTAATATTTTTCAACCTCAATCCATTCTGAGAAATATTAACAATCCAAATGGTTTTTTTCTTCGAAAAAACATGACCTACGATATGTAGGCCGTTCTTTTCATAAGGGTCAGAAACTTTTTTTTCTTCTGAAACATCATGTGATTGTGGCGCTTGGGGTGCTTTGGGTACTTGTGATGGTTGTGGTTGTGGTAGCGATAATTGTGAAGGTGGTAGTTGTGGCTGTGCTTTATAAGATTTGGCATTCATCGGATTTTTAACGTCAAATCCGATAATGATGCAAAAAAAAAGAACAAAACATAAGGCAGCACCAATAAACGGCCAACGCTTCCATAGTGGCACTATATCTTGAGCTGCAAGCTCTGCCCCGCCTCCCCTAGTATGAGATTTATAAAAAGGGAAATACTGCTTCTCATATTTCCGAATGCCGGTATTCACCACTTCACCACGTACGCCGTCTTGCACTTTGCGAACATAGGTTTTTTCAGATCCCATGCTGGTATTTTTCTTAACCCTATAGCAGATCTGTACCAGATCGAGAATAGCGCGATTAATTTTGCCATAAGACTGAGTAATCAGAAGAACATCGGCGGATTCATGACGATGCAAAGAATACCAGTGCTCTACCTGCATTTCAGTGCCAAGACGGGGCAATGGTATATGACACTCATCAACCACATACAATGGGCCGGAACCTGATAACGGATGCCGCCAAGGGTCTCCATAGTCCTCAGCATGGGCAAATGGTGCATTGATGAAATAATTTTGCTTTACAGCACCCCCGAATTTATAAAAGCGAGTTTCAGCCGCTTTCAAATCAGTTTGAGGACGTTCTTTTCTGGTGGTCGTGCGAATCTCAATTAATGGCAAAAAACCTGCATTTATCTTTGCTATATAATCAACGTCGAGAGGTAAATTTGTAATCACTTTGCGACCAGCTTCCAACGCTGGCAATATGTGGTAAACGACGGCTTCGTAAGATTTACCGCCGCCGGGTGGACCAAGCAACAAATTTATCATGAACCCAACCTCACAAACGGTATGAGCTGCAACAAAATTCTAATGATGATTGCAGCCCCAATAATGACCATACACTGAGCAAATCCAACCAGACCCAAAACGTTCAGAAGTGATTCAGGTATTTGCTGAAACACACCGAAATGTTGAGTGATAGCGCTTAAATCCACAGCACCAAGAACAATTTCTGACAGTGAAAGAAGCTGATCGATTATAAATATAAAAAAATCCTTCAACATCAACCAAAAAGAAGAAAAAACCTTTTGTACCAAATCTAAAATGGAAACCCAAAAGCTATTCCATGTGGAAATTATAGTTTCGATTATTTTCATGTTAACCACCAAATACCAATGAGCGTGCGGTAAACAAAGCCGTAATAATAAATATCAAACGCAACAACGGCCATATCTCACAAGGCGGCTGCAATTCCATAGAACCCCCTGACAATGTAGGAAATGACCAGCTAGGGCAAGTCCCAGCGCCGCCTATTTGCGGAGTTAAACCCGAAACGGCAGAAACAAAAGAGGTTTGCATCAACGCCGCTTTATGGTCTGCCCAGACTTGACCTATGCCGCCCGGATATTCCGACGTGTAAAAGCTATCAGGACCCGCAGCAAAAGAGCCAGGAGTACCACCGCTTAATTTGTCGCTAATCTCATGTAAGGTGGAATCTTTGCCTAATTTGGATGTGTCGACGGAAGGTGATGTGCTGGTGCCAATGCCGGAACCCGGACCGTTACCGTTACCATCACCGCTGACAACATCAACCAGCACTTTAATAGAGCGATTGAGGCCGTCTTCTACTTTAGTCTTGAGAGCATCAGAATTACCAGGGTTGCTGACAGGAATCTCAGCAACATAGGCATCAGTTTCTATGTCAATGTCTTTTACTTTTTCTTTGGCCGCTTCTGAGTTGGCAGACCTGGCTAAGGAATCAATATAATCCTGAGCGAATTTATTATAAGACTCTATGGCGGATTTTATGGTAGCAGGAACACCGGTCGATAATGCAGCATCTGAGGCGGTTTTGGCGGCATCTTTCGCAGCTTTTGCAGCTTGAGCGGCGGCAAGTTTTTCAGAGGCAGCCGCTTCGGATTGGAGTTTAATGGTAACGATTTCTGATTTTGCCGCATCGGCTTTGGATTTGGCTGAGGCAATCTCAGCGGCTCTAGTTGCGGCGGCCTCTCCCACGATAGTGGGATCATCGGAACAAATATATGACGACGGTTTACAGTCATCGATTGGCGGACAGTATTTAGTGTTTTTGTCTGATATGCATATGGTCGGCGAAGGCACAGACTGGCATGATTTTGTGGTTTTGTTGAAAAAGTTACCACCTGTTTCAGAACCTGCATTGCAATCGGGTATAGGCGTACAAACATCATTGAGGTTGTATTCTGTAGATGAACAAACACGAGGAAGCTTACACTCGCCTGTCGAATCTCGGGTTGCTGGGGCGGTACAAGGAGGGGCATTTATGCACTCGTCAGCACTGGCAACGCCACCGTAGGGACATGAGGGATTGCGACTAATGATGGCAGTTGTGGGACTGCCATTATAAAGCACATTACACGTGGAAGGCATTGTGCTTGACTGGTAAACATAAGCGCCACCGGGAAAAGCATAAACGCAAGCGGAATCCAATGAGGAAAAAGACTGACCACCATAATACCAAATGCCAACGGAAGGATAGGTATCGGCAACTGATACACCAGATAAAAAAACGAAAAATAAAAACAGGGTTATTCTAAGCATTTTCAATGACTTCTAAATGCAGATATAAAAACAAATGCGCTGATTGCCCCGATTAAAGCGATCAAACAATAAAAGAAAGCAACCAGCGCACCTATCATAATGCTATGCCTTCCTCACACCGCGCTTGGCAAGATCGATACCCTTAAAAGTCATCGCGATGCCAATAATTAAAACGCCAGTAGCAGCAGCAAAAGTGGCTACGGTAGACAAGTCAACTGCTGCAAAAATATCAGCCATAATATGTACTCCAAAAATTGCGGGAATCCCCCCGCGAGGTTTGCTCAAAACGAGCTAAATCTTTTTTATTAATTGAACGGCTACGCCTGTTGCATAGCCCAACGCCCACATGGACAAAACAGCACCCATGCCCCACGAAAAAACATAGGCAATTTGTATGGGGTCAATGCCTATGCTTGCCAAGGTGACAGAAGAAAGCGCCTCTATCGAGTTATAATCCTGAGCAGTAAAAAGCACATAACCGGTGCAATCTTGTAATGACTGGGCGCTCAAGGTTATTCCCTGACCGCCTGTAACTGGATCGTTAGAACCACCACCGAAAGCGGATAAATCAGAGGTCAGGTTAGTGATTTGGGCGCATATAGCCATTTGTTCAACCTACACTGGCTTTGATTACGTATCCGTTTATAAAGCGGTCTTTCCTCACTCGGTTACTAAGTACCCGCTCTTTGAACTCTACGGGCTTTTTTATCAGGCAGGTCATTGAGCGGATTTTCATGGGTTAATTCCTGGCTATGGTTTGTGCGCGGTTGTTCCGGATGTTGTTCCGGTTGCTGTCTGAACCGCTCCGGCTTTGGGTTTGTCTTTGCTTTCTTGTTCTTGTTGGGCTTCCGGGGTCGGACCGTCAAGTTTCATGCTGATGGCTGTCAATACGGCTTTGTTCTGGCCTCCCATGTTGATTTCACACAGGATTTCCATTTGACATGGAAAGTAAAGTTTTCCGGCTTCTACTTCGGCTTTTTTCTGGTCGAACATTTCAAATGGCATTTTTACTTTGATGAGTTCGTTACCCAGGTTGTTCGGGTTTTTTCCGGTGTTGGGCTTGGATACCCATATCGAACCGCCTTTGTTGTCTCCGTCTATTTCATAACGCGTTAACGATTCTACTTGTCCCCTTATGACTGTTTGCATGTCGCCTAGGAAGCTGTTTTGGGTTATTTGGTCGGTCATGTTTTTGTTCCTTTGTTGGGTGGTTAATGTTGTGACCCTTTAAACCGCGGGTCGAACGGGGAGCTGTTTTGTGCTGGTTAGTTCTGCACAGGTTTGGGTTGCCGAATCTATTGTTTCTTCAGGTTTACAGTCGGGCAACGAAGGTGCAGGTAAGGATGCAGGCGTTTTAAAGTAAGCAGCTTGGCTTTCTGCATCTTTAAAGCCTTTTTCTTTTGCAAAATCATCTGCGGTGTAATTTATGTCGGGCATTACCGCTCCGGTTATTGCGTGGGTTTCTTGGAAATCCGGTTGGATACAGGCTCCAAATCCGGTTTTATCAAAGGTTGTTGCTATCTCGGTAAATGAATAGGTGATTGACATCAGCGCAAAGACATAGCCAATGATGAAGGGAACCGCTGCATTTGAAACGAATGCCCATAATAGGTTTATTAGGCGTCTGCGCTGGCTGTATGTCATACCTTGGCCGGGTAGGTGTTGTTTTATGTTGAGCATGTTTTGTTTCCTTGTTTTTTGTTCTTTTTGTTGTGTTTGTTGTGTTTGGTTTTAGGCCGGTTAGAGCTGGTTATGGCCGGTTTTATCTAACATATTTTATATGCCGCTTTTTGTTTTGTTCTTTTTGGCGAACCCTAAAGGGCCGGGCTTTCCGTTCCAATCGACGTTTAAAGCTGATAACTGGCAGTAAGGACAAATCCTTTTACGCACGCTCCAAAGGCTTTGCCCTAACTGCCAGTAATTCAGCTTTAATCGCCAATTTCCTCTACAATCCCTTTCGCTACGGCTATGCGCTGTTTTCGTTTTGCGCGTTTCGAACCTTTAAAGCGCATAGCCATGACCGTTGAGGAAAAGCGCCTCAACGGCCATTGGATAGCGTGTTTTCTTCTTCAGTTGTACAAGTAATTTTTTTAGCAAGGCTAAAATAATTACTTGACAACTTGGATACGCTACGTACTGGAATATCCGCTTTTTTATATTTCCCCCCTACGGGGTTTGTTTGGCTTTCTTGGCTTTTAACATTCGGCGCGCTTTTAGCAGCGGCAAGCGGCTGGGTATCGGTCCCCCGCGCGGAAAAAGGACTCGTTCCTCGTTTTTTTCCGCGCGGGGAACCGAGACGGGTTCGCTTTGCCGTTTCATTGGCGCGCCGCTTGTTTCGCTGTTTGTTTCTGTTTAAGGTACGCTAGTACTTGCGTTCTAAGCTCTTCGGACAGTTCTTTCATGGGTACGAGCTGTTTGCGCAGGTATAAGGTCATCACGGCTTTGGTCATTCCGTAAGGCCGCATGCCTCTTTCCATTGCTTCTATTTCCAGTTTTAGATAATCCTCTTGGTCAAGCGCGGTTCTGAACAGTCGTTCTTTTTTGTTGAATTCCGGTGAGCTGCCGCGTTCTGGCAGTATGGTTGAATCGGCCATTTATGCGGCTCCTGTGAGTGAGGATTGATCGATTTTGTTTTCAATAGCAAGTGAAATAACGGCCTTTAAATCATTAGAAGCAAGGCGAAAAGAAAAAGTAACCGAACACCAATTAACCTGCCCATCAATAAAATGACCAGGACGACCACGAAAAACAAAATAAACTTTTTGTTCTGACATTTAGGCCACCTGTTCCAGGTCTGTGAGTAGGTTATCTTTGTAGTGTTTTCCGGCAGTCAATAGGGCTATGAAGATGTCCCGATCTTCACTTATTTGATCTTGGGCTTTTTTGATTTCTCTTATGACTTTCACGTAGTCAAGAAAGAGGAAGTTCAAGCCTTGCAGTCTGTTAATGCCTTCGTCAAAACAATCATTTATACGGCCGCTACAATGCTTGGCATCCCGGTAATGTTGATGTACCGGGTTATGGTAATTGGACAGGTTTTCTTTGAATTTACGATTGGCATTAGCCACTATTGTGTTGATGGTTTCTGTCAGGTGAAAGGGGGTTACGCTGTAGGGCATGGCTCTAACCCTCCTGTTTTGCAGATGATGCTGGAAGTTCCAATGTGCCGGAACGCATGCTGTCTGCAACGTGTTTGATTAATGTCTTGTAGTGCTCGACATTTTGGAAAACGTCAGTTGAATAATTAATTTTAGACGTCGAAGCTTCAATAATTCTCAGTCGATCACTAAAACTGGAATCGCGGAAGATGAGCAAAAAAGAAAATGCATAGCTTTGCGCTCTGGACAGGCTGCTAAGGAAGCATTGTTGTGTACAACAAATATCTGAATAACTTTCATCAAAGGTTAAGTTTTGCGAAATAATGGCTTGGTATTTACACAAGAAGTTAAGAGCGCATTCGAGGTTACTGGCGATTTCATCAACAGCTCGAACATACATCAGGTCTAATGTGAGTTCGTTGCTCATGACACTTTTCCTTCTTTCAGGTTAGCAACCAGGACGACCATGTTGATCATGCGATAACGGCCTACTTTGGCCGTGGGGATGTAGCCTTGATCTATCCAGCCACCGACTACGCCATTGCTTAGGCCTATGGATTCGGCGAATTTAGCTGGGGTCATGAACGGGATGAAGGTCAAAAGGTCAGTTGCTTGATGTAAAGCGTGTTTAGCAGATAAATCAGACGAAAGAACGGCATCTAAATTAACAGGATGATTGACTAGTCTTAATGCATCTAAGTTGACGGGGTTTTGCTCTTGGTTCATGATTGCACCTTAGCCTTATATGGCTGGTTGTGGCTGGTTTGTTAGACCGCCCGGAGACGGTCTAGTCGCTGTTATTTCTGCTATCTCAAGGCTAATGGTTTAAACCAACCCTGCTCAGTTGACATGTACCATTTACCTGACAAAACACCCGCTTGAGTGAGAATTAAAAAAACATCTTCATCGGTATCTTTTTGATGAAAAGTAAATCCCAATTTTGAAACTAATAACTCTGTATCTTGTTGATCAGCTTCAAATGTGATTCGGCCGGTAGCGTTTACGTTGACTGCTTTCTTAGGTTGGTTCATGATTGCACCTTAGCCTTATATGGCTGGTTGTGGCTGGTTTGAAACGATGACTATATATTAGCAAGCAACTAATATCTAGTCAACTAATATTTAGCAATCAATGAAAGACAGAATTAGAAAACTTAGAGAAAGCCTTGGATTTGACCGGACAATGTTTGAAGCAAAAACAGGCATTAAGGCTAAAACATGGGCAAATGTCGAGAACGGCTTACAAAAAGCCAACGAGGAACACATAAAAGCAATTATTGAAAAATGGCCCGAGTACGCCTATTGGCTTACAACTGGCCAAACCATCCCAGAAGCAGGACAAATCAGCCCAGAGATCGAGGAAACAAGAAAAAATCTGTCAACGGGTACATAACCGCAGGGAGGGCATTAGCAAAATGGGGACGGTTAAAAAACGCGCCGGATTAAGACCGAAAAGCAGCATTAAGGCGGCTTATGTAAGCCGTTAATTACAAGAAAATAGTAACGAACAAAGAGAAAGCTATGAGTTCAAGAAACAGATATGACAGAGAAGAAAACCCATTCAATAACCCATTTGAAAATCCAGGCCAATATCAACCCGTAAAAAAGGAAATGTCTGGATGCAGATTAATCATAATAATTGCTTTAGGTATCTTGTTAGCAAGTTTTGTAGGATGCGTAGCAAGCGTTACATTTACAGGAGCAATGCTAAAAGGAGTAATAGACGCTTTAAACCCCAACAATCCAAATTATGAAAAATTGGTCAAATCAACAGCAAAAGATTTAGAACCTTTAGTCAAAAAAAATTTACAACAAGTTATAACCAAGAAAAACGACGCAGAACAAAACTCAATACCAATTCTACCAATTGTACCAATCCTACCGGCTCTACCGTATAGAAGCGAAATAGTCAGGCAAAATAGTGAAAGAGCGGTAATGCAAGCCAGAAAAGAAACACAAAGCTTTGACTCCATTTATAAAAAACCGGCCGAATGTTACGACATTAAAGATAGTGAGACACGGATAAAATGCGCCAATAATTATATGAGTGCAAGAAAGGCTTTCAACGAAAACAAAATGGTAAGAATAAATAATGAAGATGAAACTATAAGTCCACAAACAAAAGAAGCATGCTATGAAAAAAGCACTGGAAGAAAGGTAAGTTGCGGAAATGATTACATAAGAGAAAAAGCAGCTTTTGCCGCATCAAACAGGTAAGCATTTTTCTTGGCAATGTTAAAACGGTAATAAGAACGGCATCAAAAGGAAGAAATGAAGGAAAAGATTTCTGGGGTTGTGTAAACTTTCCAAGATGTAGAAAATATTGTTTTAAAGAGGAGCAATAAAATGAAAGAACTGAAATTCACATGGTGGAAAACCGAACATTTTTTCCTAGGCTATTTAAACGAATATCCCGACTACATAACCCAAGGCGTTACCAAAGATGAATTAATCGATAATTTAAAAAGCCTGTTAGAAGACATTGAAAGCAACGAAATACCGTATATCAGAAAGACTGAAACTTTGATGGTTGCCTAATGAAGAGAAGGGATTTACTCAAGAAGCTGGCCGAACAAGGATGTACTTTGGCACGACACGGCAGCAATCACGACTGGTACACAAACCCTAATACCCAAACATCCCAAGCTGTACCACGCCATAACGAAATAGACGAATATGTAGCAAAAGCCATCATCAAGGCTTTAAGCAAGCAGGTTTAAAATGAAATACTTCGAATATAACGGCTATCTAGGCAGCTGCAAGGTAAGCATTCTTAATGTTTCCATATTGTTTCCACAATTGCCAGCAAAAGACAGCTTTACTCAGTTTGGCGGTTTAAAAATATCGTTTTAATTCAATAAGTAACGCTGTTTAAAGCTCAAAGCATGGTTCTTTTAATGCGATGGTCGCGCGTTCGAATCGCGCACGACCCACCCAAAGACTATAAATAACCAGCACTTAACTGGTTTTTTATGCCTGTCGTTTAGCGTTTTGTTCTGAGTGTAGTAAATTTGTCACAACTCCGGCATTTCCCGCGTAACTTCGAAGGTGTGTCAAGCGGCACATAAAATCAGCTATCAAACAGCACGGACGGATTTATTGAAGCTGGCTGACCAATTCAAGATCCTCAGCAGGCCGAAGCACGGAAATTTGTTTGTTTTTGTTACGCCGCCCGATCTCGGTCAAACATGGGCCGATAGCGAGAAAATTTACCAAAACCGAACCTGGATCGATCGAAATCTACAATGAGTTACACAATATCGGCAAATTGTTCGGTAATCTGATGAAATTCGTCTTCATTATTTAAAAAAGCGTCGACGATGTCCGGGTCGAAATGCGTGCCGCTGCCTTCTGCTATCAGGGCTTTAGCCTGCTCGCGCGGGAACGGCGGCTTGTAAACGCGTCGGCAGGTGAGTGCGTCGTAGACATCGACCAGCGCCAAAATGCGCGCCACCAGCGGGATCGATTCACCCTGCAAGCCGCACGGATAGCCGCTGCCATTCCATTTTTCATGATGGCCGTAAGCGACATCCATGCCGCATTTAATGAAGCTTTGCGACGGATATTTATCATAGACGGTGCGTAAGGTGTCGCCGCCAATCAGGGCATGAGTTTTCATGATTTCAAACTCATCCGGGGTCAAACGGTCGGGTTTTTTCAAGATGGCATCGGGAATGCCGACCTTGCCGATGTCGTGCAGCGGCGAGGAACGTACCAAGTCCGCGGTGAATTCGGGAGTGATGATGTCGCGGTATTTGTCGGTTTTCGCCAGGAATCGGCAGATCAACGCACAGTATTTTTTCAGGCGCAGCAAGTGCGCGCCGGTTTCCGGGTCGCGATATTCGGATAACTTGGCCAGCGCGGAGATGATGGCATCCTGGGCATCGTCGAAAGCTTCGCGGTGCCAATGGCTTTGCAGCGCAGTTGCGGTCACGTCGGCGATGCCGGTCAATGCTTCCAGGGTCTCGGTTTCCAGTTGAACGTCATCGCCTGCCAGATTGAGCAAGCCCAGTACGCCTTGTTTGCCCGGCAGCTCAACGGACATGAACGGTTGGCCGCAAAACAGCGATTCGTCGACGGCGTTGAGCGCATCTTTATCCAAAGTAATGCGAGGACCGATGTGTTTATCGGCCAAAGCGGTGGCGATGACTCGCTCCGGGCTGCTTTCGGCGTACACTGCGGACGGTTCCGGATCAATGGGATAGTGGCAGGTAAATTGCCCGTCCAACTGCGGGCTGAGCCATAAAGTAATGTCGCGCAGCTGGGTCAAGTCGCTGGCGGCGTTAACCAGGGCATTGATAATGGCTTGCGAATTGTTCATTTGCGTGATCTTGGCAACATAATGGTATTGCACTTGCAGGGTACGGGTCTTTTGCGTAACCAGCGTTTCCAAGTGGTCATTCAGCAGATTAAGTTGCCGGTTGGCCTGTTGCAATTGCGCTTTCAGCAATTGTTCGGACATCCGCAACCGGTATTGCTCCAGGCTGGAGGTCAGCGTTTCCTGCAATATTTCTTTGGGACAGGGTTTGTTGATAAAGCGGGAAATGTGCGCATGGTGCAACGCATTGACGGCCACATCCAGTTCGGCCCGGCCGGTCAGCATCACCAGTAGGGTTTGCGGATAACGCTGATAGACGGCATTCAGGAACTCGATGCCGTCCATGCCCGGCATATTGTAATCAGATACCACTACCGCAAACGGTCCGTGGTCGGCCATGATAGTCAACGCCGCTTCCCCGCCTTCGGCGACAGTGATGTTAAACTCCTTCCGCAGTTGGCGTTTTAGCCCTTCCAGCAAAAGTACTTCGTCATCAACAAACAGGATTTTTTTGCTGATATTGGCGGATGATTCAGTCATATAGGTTCCAATGCTTTGTTAAGTCCGGCTGGGTTGAGTTAAAACGGGAAGATGTCAGCGCCAAGTACAGGGCAAGCGGCGTGAATTTACGGCGTTCAACGGTGTAATGCAACAGGTGCAGGCTGTTATCGACGGATTCGCGCACGGTGAATAGCTCACTTTCCGGACTGACGAGCCATCACTTTATCCGCCAATATCTGCCAGTCGGGCAAGCGTTCAAGTTTATTGATGCGTTGCAGGTAATCGGTATCCAAGTTCATTTCAAACAGCCGCTCGCAGCAGGACATAACCGAGGGCTTTAACAAGCAAGAGGCGGCATGCACGGCGGTCAGGGCGCTGACGCCGTTATAGTCGGTATCGTTCGGGGTGTTTTGCAACAGGATCGCTTCGATGATGCGCGGCGGTATTTTCCATAGACTTAACACATAAGCCGCCGCTTCCGAGCGGGTAAAACCGAAAATAGTCATTTCCAGTTCGGGAACCGGCGTTTCGGTATTTTTGACCAGATCCATTAATAACTTGAGTTTATCGCCGCCGCGCGACAGAAAAATCAGCAGGCCCATGTTGTGCAGCAGTCCGCCCAGATAAGCTTGATCGGGGCGGTCTTCCTGCTGGTTTTCCGACAACGCTATCAGCCGCGCCAGCTCGGAGACGCGGATCGAGTCCTGCCAGAGATATTCCATATAGCGTTCGGTTTCACGACTGCTGACCGGAAACGAGGTTTTGACATGCACCGATAACACCAGGTTGTTGAGCTTTTTGAGGCCGATCAGGGTAATCGCATCGGTCAGGCTGGAGATAACACGATTCAAACCGAAATACGGTGAGTTGACCAGTTGCAGTAATTTGGCCGACAGCACCATGTCGCTGGAAAAAATCTCGGCAATATCGCGGATCGTGCTGTTCTCGTTTGCAATGGCGGCATTCAGCTCTTGATAAACTCTTGGCAAACTGGGTAATTGGTTGGCATCGCCGATCCCGGCGACGATCAGCGGATTGCGCAAGCAGGCTTGAATTTTGAATATCTGGGAGATAGCCTCGCGGAGCGTTTCCGAGTTACAGGGTTTGCTGAGATATTGATGAGCCACTTCCAAGCCGTTTTTTAAGGTCTCTTCATCGGCATCGCCGCTGAGGATCATGCGCACCGTGGCGGGATAGTGCTCGCTGACAATGGTCAGCAGTTTGTCGCCGCGCATTTCCGGCATCATCATGTCGCTGACGATCAGGTCAATCGGCTGTTGCGTCATCAGTTTCAGGGCTTGCGGACCGCTATTGGCAAAAAATAACTGCCATTGCTCGCGATAGGGACGCAATTGACGCTGAATGCCGTTGATGACGTTTACGTTGTCGTCGACAAACAGGATGCTTTTTTTGTTCATGGCTTTAGTGTCGGTCTTCGAGCTTAAGGGGTAGCTGGATATGGAAGGTGGTGCCCTCTCCTGCGCTGGATTCAAAAAACAGTTTACCGCAATGTTTTTCAACCACAATGCTGTGCGACAGGCTCAAGCCTTGGCCGGTGCCTTTACCAACCTCTTTGGTGGTGAAAAACAGGTTGAAAACTTTTTCCTGAATGTCGGCCGGAATACCGGCGCCGCTATCCTGGATCAGAATTTCGACCATGTCGTCGACGTTGCGGGTGGAAATTCGAATCAAGCCCATGCCGGCTTGCTTTTCTTCAATCGCATGGGCGGCGTTGATAAGCAGGTTAAGAAAGACTTGATTAAGTTCGTTGGCGTAGCATTCGATCATGCCGACATCGGAGCAAAAATCGGTTTCAATTTCGGCGATGTATTTGTAGCTGTTACGGCTGATGGTCAGTGCGCCTTTGATGGCTTCGTGCAGGTCGATAACCTGTTTGTTTTGATTCTGTTCGATATGGGAAAAGGTTTTCATGGCTTTAACAATTTCCGCTACCCGTTCCACGCCTTCTTGCGCCTGCTGGATGGCTTTGGGGCTGTCTTCCAGAATAAAGGCCAGATCGTATTTTTCCGCCAACGCCGCCAGCTGCGGTTTTAATGTTTCGTCGGCCAAATCGTGCAATGCTTGCTGATAAACGATAATGTCGGCAACGTTGTCATGCAATGCGGAAAGATTGTCGCCGATGTACTGGATGGGCGTGTTGATTTCGTGGGCGACGCCGGAGGCCAGTTGGCCGATGGCTTCCAGCTTTTGCGCTTGAACAAGCTGGGCTTGTAGGGTTTTGGTTTCGCTGATGTCATCGATTACGCCGAAAAAAAACAGCTCGCCGTCAATTTTCATCGAATTCACTCGCAGCAAGGCCGGAAAAATATCGCCGTTTTTACGTTGACCTTCCACTTCGCGGCGATTGCCGAGAATGGTCGATTCTTGAGTGCTCAGGTAGCGTTGCAGATAGCCGTCGTGTTGCGCGGCGATTGCGGACGGCATCAAACAGCTGATGTTTTGGCCGGCGATTTCGCCGATGCTGTAACCGAAAACGCGTTCTGCGGCTTTATTGAAACGCTGCACTATGCCGGTTTTGTCGATGGTAATGATCGCGCTGGGGAAAGTATCCAGAATGGCATTGAATTGAGCGGTGCGCAGCTCTGAATTCAGCCTGACTTGGTCCGCCGCTCTAGCCTGTTCACTGGCGATTCGTTTGACCAGGGGCCGCAACGCCAACCGCCATAACAGCGGCGCGCTCAGACAGGTCAGCAGAGCAGCGTCTAAGGCGGCGTTTTGCATTGGCGTTAATAGGATGAGCCACGGCCGCAGCGCATCAAGCAGCAGCATGACCAAGGCTTCTGAAATGCCGATAACGGCGCTGATGATCAGCAGCGAAGAGATAAAGTTGCGTTTTAGCGTGGGCTCCGGCAACAGTGGGTTTGACATACGGCTTCGAATCCTTAATGGCTATGGTTGAATAGTCGTTCAAAATTTTCCCGCACCAGAATGCCGGGGCAAGCACGGCTGTTGGGCGGGGCTGAGTTAGCATGCTTTTTTCCCTGCTTTGACAACAGGACGGTGTCAACCGCACTGCTGCCAGAATCGGGAAAAAGCGCGCGGAAGGCTTTTACTTCGTCTTATTAACGGGAGTTAAGCAGCGTCCGCGATAACTGCAAAAAAGGCGGTTTCGTGCATGTTCCTAAGGACTCCATCAATAATAACTTTCGCTTAGGATTCCCATGCTCTGCGCTCGTCGTTATACACACGTGTGTTTCAGAGTCGTCATACCGGCATGGATGCCGGTATCCAGCGCCATGGACGGTAACTTGGCGGCTCTACCGGTACTTGAGTAATACGAAGCGTCACCTCCCTGTGCCTGGGTTCCGGCATCCCTGCCAGAACGACGGCGTCTCGCAGAGATTTGTGTATAAAGACGAGCGCTCTGCATGGTAACCCAGTCAGGAACGCTCCGGCGTCCCGAACCGCAGAGCGGTTCAAGCTGTTCCCACGCAGAGCGCTCATTGCTATACGCAACGATGTCCAAGAGGCAGGGATGCCAGTATCCAGTATCCAGTGCCATGGACGGTAACTCACGGCTTCTTAGGGGCTAAATTTAAGCTAAGTACCAACGACAGCTTCACATCCATGTGACTGGTTTCCGGCATCCATGCCGGAATGACGAGCTATGGGTGTCCAGCGTACACGTGTGTATAAAGACGAGCGCAGAGCGTGGGGACGATGAGTTTATGTTTCGGGACGTTGTTGTCGGCCATATCCTAAGAGCCCGGATAGGCATCAAAACTCTTCCCAGTCGTCAGTCGATAAAGCAATTGCTTTAGACTGCGGCGGGGTGTTTCTTACGGGCGTGTCTTTTCTAGGCGGAACGCTGCTTTGCGGAGCGCTAAGCCCCCTTGAATGAGCATCTACCTTGAAAGAACCCACTATGACGGTTAAGTCTTGCGCTTGCTGTTCGAGCGACTCCGCGGCGGCGGTAGCCTGTTCCACGAGCGCGGCGTTTTGTTGGGTTACCGAATCCATTTGGCCTATGGCCAGATTAACTTGCTCTATGCCGGTGCCTTGCTCTTCTGAGGCCTTGGTGATTTCGCCCATCATCGCCGTCACGCCCTTGATGGAGTTGACGATTTCCGCCATCGTTTTACCCGCGCGATCGACCAGCTTGGTACCCTCGTCTACTTTATCGACAGAATCGCCGATCAGGCTTTTGATTTCCCCGGCGGCCGCAGCGGCACGCTGAGCGAGATTGCGCACTTCAATGGCGACAACGGCAAAGCCTTTGCCCTGATCGCCGGCACGGGCCGCTTCCACTGCCGCATTGAGCGCCAGTATGTTGGTTTGAAAGGCGATGCCGTCGATGACGGAAATGATGTCGACGATCTTGCGCGCCGATTCGTTTATCTCCTCCATAGTCACAACAACCTGATTTACCACGCTCCCGCCTTTGCCGGCTATTTCGGCGGCGCTAATAGCCAAGTCATTGGCGCGCTTGGCGTTTGCGGTATTATGCTGCACGGTAGCGGTCAGTTCGTGCATGCTGGCGGCGGTTTCCTCCAGGCTGGCGGCCTGTTCTTCGGTACGATGCGACAAATCGTTATTGCCGGAAGCAATTTCTTTAGCGTCGCTATTGATGCTATCCGAAGCGTCCCTGATTTGGCCGATAATCTCTTTTAGTTTGGTTGCGGTGCTGTTGGTGTTGTCTTTAAGCTGGCCGAATGTTCCGGAATATTCGTTGGTAATGGTTTCCGTCAAGTTACCCTGCGCTATTGCGCTGAGTACGCGCGCAACATCGTTAAGTCCGTCGTTACAGACTTGCATCAGTTGATTGATGCCCACTGCGGCTTGCTCGTAGAAACCGTGCAACTCGCCCGAGTCGATACGAAAATTAAAATCGCCGCTGACGGCCGCTTTAATAGCATCGGCCACTTCTGTTTCTACCGTGACTTCCGCGGTGCGATCCACCCATTCCACGGCGGTGCCCAAGCGACGGCCTTGTTCGTCGAGCACCGGGCTGGCGGTGATGACAAAATGATCGCCATGCAACACGAGGTCGAATTTGGAAGCGCCTTTCTCGGAGGCGAGCATATTCGCATGGTATTCGGGATTTTTATGGAATATATCTTTGCTGTTAATTAACCGACCCACCGAAAAATCCGGGAATTCCGCCTTGATGTCGGATTCAACCTTTGTCAGTAAGCTGACAATCGACTGATTGACATAAATAATGGTGTGTTCATTATCGATAATCATGACGCCGGTGCTGACGTTATCCAAGGCAATCTTAATGCGCGTCACTTCTTCGATTAACTTATTTGCCGCGGTAATGCGCGCCAGGATTTGCTGCTGCATTTGTTTCATGGCGTATAACAAGCTGCTTTTATCATCGGCATCGATCGCAATATTTCTTTCCAGGTTACCCTTGGAAATTTCCAAGGCGATGCCTTTGGCGTAGAAAGGGTCAATGCCCAGCTGTTTGCTTAAATACCGCGTTAAAGAAAGTGCGATAAAGACGCTCAGCAACACGCCGAAAATCGCCATCGCCCACATAAAACGGGTTGTATCGTAAGCCGAGGAGGCGAGAGCCGAGGTGATGGACTTCTCATGGTCAATAGCCGCGACCTTAAACTTGGTCATCCGGCCCGCCAAAATCAACGACGTCTTGTCGAACTCTTCCATCAACACGTTGCCGGCCGGGGTGCCGCCGGAGATATAGGCGGCCGCCATGCGTTTGCCCAGCTGATAAAACGCGTCGAAAGCCTGCTCAATGGCGTCCAACTCCATCACTTGCGCGGCGTTTAGGTTATTGTTATGAAATTCTTTGATGGTTGTTTTGAAGTCGTCGGCAAATGCCTCGGCCTCCTGATAACCCTCCGGGTCCTGAGTCGCAGACACATCGGTTAAAAACTGTTGCACTTGAATAACATCGGTCGACATTTTTTCCGCCGCCCAGGCTTGAGGCGACACTACATCGCGTAACTCTATCATCCTCGCGCTGGCGACGGAAAACTGCCATAAGGCGATGCCGATCAAAACAATCATCAATACTATGATTGCGCCAAATCCCATCGATAAGCGCGCTTTAAAACTTATGAAACCTTTCATGAAACAACCTTACTTTAAAAATATCGGTGAATTACGCAACACAACAGCAAGCAGCGGCGTTAGAGCTGTTTGGCCAGCCGGGTCAGTTCATTTAGTGCATTAAGTTGGTGTTCGGTCAGGCCTTGAGCATGATTCAGTTGCTCAAGCTGGGCATTTATTTTGGCCGCCAATGCCTGTTGAGTACGCTTTCGCGCGCGTAACTTATCGACCATATCGGTAAAAGCCAAGCCCAGCGCCTGAAGCTGATCCGTTTCCCGCAACGAAACGTAGGCGTCCAAATTATCATCGCCGATTTGTTGGCAATTTTTTTCAAAGCGATAAAGAGGACCGACGATTTTATGCGTGGCGTGCAAGACTACATACATGGCGATGGCTCCGGCGATAATCATCGACACTACATTGCTAATCAGGATAGATAGTCCCAGTCGCTCCCAGCTATTGGCGATATTGGCGTGGGCGGATTGCGATTGCGCCTGCAAGTCGCCGCCGGTTATCCAGAAAATCAATAAGGCGGAACACAATCCCGATAACAAAATCATCAGTAAAGCCCCGCCAATAAAGCGCGCTTGGATGGCTTTGTTTATGAACATGCTACTGCGTTTAAAAGGCGCTCTGGACATTACTTAGATCCTTGGTTTGAATTGTGACAAATTAAGCAAAGCTCGCCGTCGACGTTATTGCGGCGCAGTAAAAAACTCTTGTGCAGCCGTTCGGCATTAACGAGCCGGTCCATAAAGCTGAAGCTGGCTTGCGGCCGAACGCTACCCAGGTTGCCGTGCGTGTAATGGCAGGTTAAACAGGACAGGGCGTTTTTTTTATTCAACGGCATATCGGCCGGTATTTCAAAATCCAGCTTTAAGCCGACTTTATGGCCTTCCTCGGCATTATGGCACGTTGAGCACATCGCTACGCCGTCATTGTTGAAGGCGGATAAATCGACATGGCTGTTTTTGGTATTCAGTAAATCGGCTTGGTCGTAATGCATTTCGGCGGCATGACAACTGCTGCAAGCGGTCGACTTGTCCGTTGCGGAAACCGCGTGCGGATTTTCAGCCGCATGTACTGCAAACGCGCAAAACAGCAGGCAACCGCCGATGAATTTAAGGCCTCTTTGCGCAAACCGGTCCCCCCGACCGCGGGCATAGAGGCAGCCGCTTGGCTTAGCCCTAAGCGGCAAGCCCGTAAGTATTTCTTTAAGCACGTCCATCTTCATATTAAAAAGCCACAACCATTTGCGCTATTCCTAATTTTTTATCAAAGTAACGCTCTTGCGTTGAGGTGCCCAGCGAATCGGTGTATTCGAATTTAAGCTTGAAATAGTCATTAAACTTGTAATTCAAACCCAGCGATAAAGCGGATATATTATTGACCTCGACCAATCGGCCATCGAAGTCGTCGGCCTGTTTGTTATGCGGCTGCCATCGGCCATAGCGGGCAAAGGCGGTGATCGGGTAATGGATAAAGTTTTCAAGATTGGCCAGCAAAGTGGTGTGATAGCCAAGTTCGTTGGGCTTGTCGAGTTCGACAAACGTGCCGTCGCCGTTGTCGTGGAGGAAATTGTTATGGGCGTTGAGCCACATCAACTCGTTTTGCAATTTTAAAAAGCCGTAGCTAAAACTGAGGTCGGCGGCATATACAGAACGCCTGACATTCCTGTTTTTATCAAGGTCGCTCAAATGCGAAACGCCGAATTCAATGCCTTCGGCAGCATTTTTATGAGTGCGATAAATGTTTTGCCCAAGCGAAACCCCTAAGCGACCGCCGAGTGTCGTACCATTATCCGCATACATGGCATCGGTCCAAAATGCGGAATAATTAAACATGTTCCATGAACCGTATGAACGTATGCCATCGCTATTCATGCCATTACTAAACTGCATTCTTGTTGTCGTTATAGGCGCAGTAATAGTCATCCGATCCTTGTTAGCGAAGTTTTGATAATCGCTTGAGAAAGGCAGGTCAAAACGCCCGACCTGAATATGAAAACCTTGGTTATTAAAAATCCGACCCCTGGGCGGAATGGAATGATCGAACATGTGGTAATCCAAAAACGCCACAGCAATACCTGCGGCACCGGCATTAATGCCGCCCGGTCCGCTACCTCCACAGGTCAGTTGTGTCGGCGCAAAAAAAACTGGCGCCGGGCGAGTTACCGCATAACACTAAAGCAGAACTCGCGGCAAAGTTTTCATAGTAATCAAACTCCAGATCAAGCTCAACCGAACCTACGCTAAAAGTCTGACCTGTCGAATTATCGGTTTTAGCATTCACGTCGAAAAAACCGCTAATGTCCAGACCCTTTTCTTTTGCCGCTTCTTTTAACTCTGCTACCTCTTCCGTTAAATCGGATATTTTACTGACAATTAGGTGCTCGGATTTAGCCTCGGGCGCTTTTCCTGCGTCGGTTTGGGGCGTTTTTTCGGGAGATTTGGCAACAGCTACTGCATTGGCTTGCAGGGGAAGGGGCGTCAGCGCCGTTGGCGGGTGTTCCAATTGCTGGATACGGGCTTCGAGTTTGGCGATTTTTTGATCTTTTTCCTTTAACAGACTTTCGACAATTTGGCGGATATGTTCATCGGAAACACTTGCCGAATCGCTTTTAGCGTTTGCTACAGGTACTTGTATGACTAAAAAAAACAACAAAAAAGCAAAACTCTTCGCCCAAATAGCGAGGTGCGGATAAGTCATCATCAATTTTTTTATTATTATAATTGCTTAAAGTAGCGTCAGACGTCTTCAATACGGCAGGCAGCGCCAATATTGTTAAGACTGACTGTCATATTTCACAGGGTTTGATATGACAAGGTAAATATCTTTGAATTTAAGGGGTAATTTTACTTATATTTTCCGTATAAGTACATTTGCTTAGCATAAATAAAAGAGCTGAACGTATAACTGCGTCACAATAAATTGATTTTTTATAAGCTCTTTATCTTGAACTTATACGAAAAGCAACAACCGGAGCGGGTCTTTTATTTTGTTGCAAAGGATGCTTTGAGTGGTCAAGTTTTCGGTTTTTACAATTTAGCGTAGGGTGATAAGTAGTTGGGCAAAAGTTTTCTGGCATGTGTGGGAGCGGCTTTAGCCGCGATTGTCGCGGCTAAAGCCGCTCCCACACATGTTAAGAAACTTATGAACACCTATTTAAGCGTAGCGCGTCTTCCCATGTTACCCGCTCATGCTCAATGAGAAAGATGTTCCTGATTAGCTAGATGCTTCAGCTGGCACCGTCATACCGACAGGGATGCCGGTATCCAGTCACATGGATGTGAAGGTATGACTTGGCATAATGCCTAAATCGGATACGGCTGCCAGGGATAGTCACCCTCCCTGGCTCTATATTCCTGCATCCATACCGGAATGACGGCGTTTTTTACATCTTTATAATCAAGAAGATGTTTGAAGAAAACCAACGCCGCAAAACACAATTTCACCATTAAATGCATTATTCAAAACCCATATGATTGATTTTAGCGATGTCGCTTTTGTATTGGCCTTAAGCCTGCCCTGACGATGAGCATTCGGAAACGGAAGACCTTTGGCTGTTATTGGACAAAAATTGGCATGAACAAATGCTGTTAGTTGTTCGCGCCTTTCGATATGATGCTGCTGTCAGAATGAGTTCCGCCAAAAAAGTCGCCGCTACTGCCCCAGTTTTACCATTAAAAGTCCCAGCTTCTAACCAATCAGAAGGAATCAACGCATGAAAATAATTTCCTGGAATGTCAACGGCGTTCGCGCCGTGCAAAGCAAAGGCTTCGCCGAAACCCTCGCATTGCTCGATGCCGACTGCATTCTGTTGCAGGAAACCAAGGCCCAGGCCGATCAGATCGATAAGGCGCTGGAGGGCATCGACCGTTACCGGATTTATTCCAACTGCGCCGAACGCAAGGGTTATTCCGGCGTTACTATTCTTTCCCGGAAGGAGCCGTTGCAGGTTATCAGCGACATCGGCATTGTCGAGCACGACCGCGAAGGCCGGGTGATCGTCGCCGAATTCGAGCATTTTTTTCTGCTTAACGTGTATGTGCCGAATTCGGGCGAGGCATTGGCCCGGCTGGATTACCGGCAAACGTGGGATGTCGAGTTTCTGGCCTATTGCCGGCAACTGCAAAGCAAGAAACCGCTGATCGCTTGCGGCGATTTTAATGTTGCGCACCGGGAAATCGATATTGCCCGCCCGAAGCCGAATTACAATAAATCGTCCGGTTATACCCAAGTCGAAATCGACGGTTTCAGCCGTTTTCTCGATGCCGGGTTGGTCGATACGTTCCGGCATTTTCATCCGGATACCGTCGCTTACAGTTGGTGGAGTTTCCGCGCCGGGGCCAGGGCAAAAAACGTCGGGTGGCGGATCGATTACGTGTTGACCAGTGGCGCATTGGTCGACAAAGTCAAACGGGCTTTTATTCTGCCGGAGATATTCGGGTCGGATCATTGCCCGGTCGGCATCGAGATTGATCTTTAAGATGCCTATGCCCGAACAATTGATGTACGCCCATCGCGCTGCACTGTCGAATTGCAAAAAATGCCCGGAGATGATCGGGCCTGTAGTGAGCGGCAGTCCGGTGCTATCAAAGGTTTTATTGATCGGCCAAGCGCCGGGTGACAAGGAAGGCGGTTTCGGTAAACCGTTTGCATGGACGGCCGGTAAAACCATGTTCAAATGGTTCGAGCGCATCGGCATTGATGAGCGGACTTTTCGGCGGCGTGTTTATATGGCCGCGGTGTGCCGCTGTTTTCCGGGTAAAAATCCCAAGGGCGGTGATCGTGTGCCGAGTCCGGTTGAAATCGATAACTGCGCAGGCTGGCTGCAAGCGGAAGTCGATTTGCTTAAGCCGGACTTGATTCTGCCGGTCGGCAAATTGGCGATTGGGCAATTGATGCCGGTCAAAAAACTGAACGATGTGATTGGAAAATTACACACTGTCACGTTTCACGGCCATCGCACCGAAGCGATCCCGTTGCCGCATCCGTCCGGGGCATCGACATGGCATCGGACCGAGGCGGGGCTGGCGTTGCTGGAATCGGCATTGACGATCCTGCAACAGCATCCGGCTTGGCAACAAGTTTGCGAAGCCCGAATGTCGGATACTGTGTAGGTTAGACCTTCCAGGTTTTTAAAACCTGGAAGGTCTGCCATGCGTATGGGTTAATCGATTAAACCCTCAACAAAGCCTTAGCCATTCTTTCGGAAAGTTGTTCTTCGACGAATTGCGGTTCGTTAGGCGGATAAAGTTCCACTTCATCCAGTTCGAAATTATATTCTTTGCCCAATGCAATCAGTTCTCTGATTTTTTGAACGGCTAACAGCTTTTCCTTTAATTCCGGATCTGTTTTTGCCTGTTCAGAGAATGCTTTTATTTGTGCAATTGACATGGTGTTTACTCCTTTGTTTAAAAATATGCTTTGCCTTGCAAAGCAGGTGATGAAAAATCGAGTGTTCGTTACACGCTGTAAGGCGTGTTAATCCAGTCTTTAAGTACCGCGACATCGCGTTCGGGTAAATAAGAAAAATCGCCGCTAATGTCCTTAAAAACCGCTACGCCGCAGTGCGGAGAAACCAGCTTGCCTTTCACCATATAAAAGAACCAGGCAAACGGATAACCGGCCTGCCGATCGAAACGGGTCAACAGGTTATGCAGCGAGGTGCCTTTCTTGCCGTTAATATCGTCCAGGCGCGGGACGTTTTTTTGCTGGGTATTGATAATTTCGACGTTGATTATTTGTTCGCCGAAACGCCCGGTATGCCTGAACGGCCGGACAATCCAGTCATCGCAAAGCGCGGCTTTTTGCTGGGCGCTGCTTCGGTTCCAGTCGTCCATAAAACGTTGCGCCGGATGTTCTTTGATATGGTATTTATTGATTTCATCCATGAAAATCGACACGTCAGTTTTACGTCGATAAGAATAACGCGAGGTTCCAATGCAGAATGTTTCTACGCATTCCGGGTCCAGTGGATCAATAAATTCTTCTAAATCTTCCGGCGGATTCAGCTCATTAACCAGTAAGCGATCCGACATTTCATGGGTTTTATCGATGTCGATCTGGATGAATTGTTCCGCTTTGCCGCCGGTTTGAATAACAAAATACAGGGTGTTGCCGGTTTGCCGCGTGGCAATCAGCTGTTGTTCCCGTGCGTGATCAATCAGGGTTTGCAGGTTTTTGCCGCATTCGATATAGGTTCTTTCAGTCCATTCAATCAAATCATTGGCGATACGGTTGCCGTCCATATCGACAATGCCGCCCAGCCGATACCATTCGGCGCCGGTTCTGGCCAAGCGAATCGGATAGCCGGGGTTCAGCGATTGAAGCTTGGCCAGTATTAATTCATCGTTGTGGTCGGGCAGGGTGTGCTTACAGATTTTTGCAAGCTGTTGCCCGTCCAGTTGAAAAGGTTGATCAGCCATACACTGTTTCCTATTTCTCGATCCCACGCGTTGCATGGGCAATGCTTGTTAAGCGTTCCTGCGCCGCAGCCCGGACATCGGGCTCGGGATCGTCAAGCAGACCGGCCAATGCTTCGGGAGCAACGCGCTGGGCCGCGGTATAGCGCACCACCCAGTCGGCATCATTGAGCATGATTACGGCATCGTCCGGGTTCATCCGCTCGGCGACAATGCGCCTGACTTCAGGCGCATTGTCATGCGCCATCAGACCCAGGCTGACTTCGGGCAAACGTTCGGCAACGATTTTTCGCACTTGCAGGTCTTCATCGCGAATAAAGCGGAACAGGCGTCCTTCCGGCAGTCTTCTGGCTATCGTTAGCCTGACGATATAGTCTCGATCGTCGGCCATCTTTTCCAGATCGGCGGGCGCAATACGATCCGCTACAGTCATACGCACTTCTCTATCCGGATCATCGATTAACAGATGCAGCTGGGACACCGGTATCCGATAGGCGATTGCGCGCCTGACTACTTCGTCTTCATCGTGAATCAGCTCGGTCAATGCCTTTTGCGGCGCATAACGGACTGCAATGGCGCGCCTTTCCCAAAAATTGTCGTGCAGATACTGTTCGGCATAACCGGGGTTGACGCGAAAAAAGCGGTCGATTTGTCTTCCGCTTTCAACGAATACGCAGGTGTCGCCGGGCATGCAGCGCCCCATCAGCAAGGTTTTGCCGCGAAAAGGGCATAAACTGCAATCGGCAAAAGGAACGCTGACAGGGCTTTCACGGCTGGACATGGTCAATACCGTTTAGTCGGGGATGATTTCTGCAACGACGATGCCGGTTGCAATTTCATAGTCATTGGTCAGGCACAGACAGTGTTCCCGGCCATCGACTAAATAAAGATTGAAGTCTTTATGCTCAATAACCGGCGTATTATTGGGCAGATCGTCATCCATGCAGTAAGTGAAGTGGATAGATTGATACTGCTGTCTTAGCACTGAAAGGGTGCTTTCATCGACGCCTAATGCCTCGATTTCCGCCGCTATGGCGTTAACCTGATTGGTGGTAATCATCCTGTCGCCTCTCTTTCAAATCTAAACCGATCGCTTGCATCAATGCCCATGGCTTTAGCCAGCCAGGGCGGCGGCGTTCCGGCAATAACGGTTTGCAGCTGCTCGATGATGTCGGCAATGCTTTCAATGCCGGGCAGCTTCATGGGATGGATGCCCAGTTTGACAATTTTTGCCGCCGCAGGACCGCCAACCGAGGCGATATAAAGCACCTGGCAGTCCTGGATCAGTTCCGCCCTGAATACGTTTTTGTCGTCCACTTCCAAGCCATTGGGTATATCGGTGCCGCGAATCTCGATTAGCCGCGCTTGGTCGGCTGAAATCTGATAAATCATGAATTGGCTACAAGAACCGAAATGGCCGTCAACGTTAATGCCGTCATTACTGGCGCAGGCGATACGAACCGAGCCGGGCATGTCGCCGTCAACATAGGTTTGTTGTTGCGGTGCGCCGGGGCGGCTATCCGAACCGGATTTGAGAATATTTAATGCATGAGTCAGTAAAGGCGTGTCGACATCTACAAGCTCGCCCGCCAGCGCGGTTTTGAGTGTTTTCAGGTTAATGCCGGCAATTTTTTCTTCAGTGATGGGGAGGTCGATGCAATCGGTCAATACCGAGAGCAAGCGTTTGGCATCGGTATCGGGCAGGGCGCGAGCCGCCAGCCCGATACGTAAAGCCAGTTCTCGCGAGAGTGTCGCCTGGCTGTTCATCTGCTTATGCCTCTAAAGGCAGGATGCAGTTATCGATAGGACATACTTTAACGCATTGGGGTACGTCAAAATCGCCTTCGCATTCGGTACAGGTTTTTTTGTCGATTTTGAAGACAATGGAACCTTCTGTGATCGACATGGTCGGACAGACCGGTTCGCAGTCGCCGCATGAAATACAATCCGCTTCAACTATATATAAGGCCATGATTATTCTCCTGAATCTAAACGTTTTGCGCGCAAGGTAACGGGGAAATCGGGCTGGGCATCCAGCGGTTCGAAATAATACTTCGATCCGTCGCTAAGCAGGACTTCGCCGCCCCATTTATCGGGGCTGTCGAATTCAACGGATTCCGCCACTTCTTCCAAATCTTTTTTGGGGACGTAGAAGACTAATTTGCCCTCTGCATTTTTTTTCAACATGACACTAGGCATTGAGTTTCTCCGTTTACACGCATTTAATAAATGGGTTTAACCAAACGTAGGGGCAAACCCTTGTGGTTGCCCCTTTGGAAATATCCGTATTTGAAGGGTATCCACAAGGGAGGGTATCCACAAGGGATACCCCTACAATATTAACGAATCAAATCGTAGTTATAGTCAGTCGTACCCATGCCTTTGGTTTCTTTATCCAACTGTTCCAGAACGGCATTAACCAGGGTTGTCAGCATATAAATAGCGCCTTCGTAACCCAGCGTTGTCATTCTGTGCAGGTGATGCCGGTCAAAGATCGGGAAGCCAATGCGGATCAACGGCACTTCAAACTCTTCGCCTTTATAGAAGGTGTCGCGTTGAATGAACTTGCCGTAAGAATTGCCGATCATGAAGTCCGGTTTGTTGGTAAAGACCAATGAACGGAAATGCCATAAATCTTTGCCGGTATGGACGACGGTTTTTTGTCCGTAAGGCGAATCTTTGAGCATTTTGTCCATCGCTTTCGCCCAACGTTTGTTGGCATGGTTGCACAATACGTCGGCAGGTTCAGCGCCCATTTCCAGCAGGAATTTGGTCATGCCCATGACAAAATCCGCATCGCCGTATAAAGAGAACTTTTTGCCGTGCATCCAAGTATGCGAGTCGGTCATCATGTCGACCAAGCGGCCGCGTTCCAATTCCAACGAAGCGGGAATCGGCTTGCCGGTCAGTTCAGAGATTTTCATCAGGAACTCATCGGTCCATTCCAGGCCCATCGGAATATTGATGGCGGTAGCGGGTTGATGCCAGATGTTTTGCACGAACTTTTTGGTTTTTTCCAACTGCCAAGGTTGCAGCAACAAGGTATCGATCGCATTAGGCGAATCTTTCACTTCAGCCTGGGTAGTGCCGCCAGCATACATGCGGAACGTGCCGTCCGCCGGCGTATCCAACACTTCGGAAGGATCGCTCATCAGCGTGTAATCGACGCCCATTTCCTTCATCATGCGATGCATGACGCGGAAGTTGCCCAAGTAAGTTTCAAAGCCCGGAACCAGGTTGATCTTGCCGTTGGAACCGACTTTTTTGTCGTCCATGTGATTCAGGGTGAAGTAACGCAACATGCCTTCGAACATGTTATCCCAGCCGGTAGTATGGCTACCGACAAAGCTTGGGGTATGCGCATAAGGCGTTGGAAAGTCCTGTTCGACATGTCCGGCTTTTTTAGCGTTATTGATGAACGCGTTCAAGTCGTCGCCGATAACTTCAGCCATACAAGTGGTTGATACGGCAATGATGTCAGGCTTATACAACGCTTTGGCGTTTTCCAAACCGGCCATCATGTTCTTTTGGCCGCCGAATACCGCCGCATCTTCAGTCATCGAGTCGGAAACGCAAGCCACAGGCTCTTTGAAATGACGGTTGAAATAGGTACGGAAATAGGCGACGCAGCCTTGCGAACCATGAACGTAAGGCATGGTCTTTTCAAAACCCAATGCGCACAATACAGCGCCTAAGGGTTGGCAGGCTTTAGCGGGATTGACCGTTAACGCTTCGCGGTTGAAATTGACTTCTTGGTATTCCTTGGTGGTCGTCCACTGAAATACTTCGTCGATTTTTTCCTGGGGGTGACGCTCTTCGTAAGCTTCACGTTTGTTGGCAAGGCTTTCCTTGTATTCATCGTTACGGAATAAAGGATAGCTCGGTTGTATGTTTTCGACTTCTTGACTCATGATAATCTCCTACGCGCCACTAATCTGTGGACGACGGTTGAAGGAATGGTAGGGTACGCTATGCGTACCTTTTCACGGTACGCCGTAAATCAACAAATGGTACGCACAGCGTACCCTACAAATTAAGCGCTTGCAGCGACGGCTACGTCTGTACTTTCAGCTGTTTTCCAGGGCACCTTCACTTGTTTCCAGCAAGGGTTATTCAGTGTCATGTCCATATCTCGGGCGAAGATGGCAAAGCCGTCATAACCGTGATAAGGGCCGGAATAATCCCAGGAGTGCATTTGACGGAACGGAATGCCCATCTTTTGGAAAATGTACTTTTCCTTGATGCCGGAACCGATCAAGTCAGGTTGAACCCGCTTAACGAATTCTTCGAACTCATAACCGGTCACGTCGTCATAGATCAGAGTCGCATTGCCCATTTCTTTGATAGTACGGTCGTAGTCGTCGTTATGGCCGAATTCATAACCGGTACCGACCACTTCCATGCCTAAATCTTCATACGCACCGATAACATGACGCGGACGCAAACCGCCGACATACAGCATTACGCGTTTGCCTTGCAGGCGCGGTTTGTATTTGGCAATAACCGCATCGTATTCAGCTTGGTATTTAGCGATAACTTTTTCAGCGCCGGCTTGAATCGTTTCATCGAATAACGCAGCAATTTTGCGTAACGATTCGGCAATTTTGGTAGGACCGAAGAAGTTGTACTCAATCCAGGGGATTTTGTATTTTTCTTCCATGTGCCGTGCAATGTAGTTCATTGAGCGATAGCAATGGATCAAATTCAATTTCACCTTGGGGGTTTTTTCCATTTCCGCGATAGTGCCGTCGCCGGACCATTGGGCGACAACGCGCAAGCCCATTTCTTCCAGTAAAGTACGCGAAGCCCAGGCATCGCCGCCAATGTTGTAGTCACCGATAACGGCGACATCATAAGGCGTAGTCGGAAAGCTTTCATCGCCGTCACGGTTTTCCAATACCCAGTCACGAATCGCATCGTTAGCAATGTGATGGCCTAATGATTGGGAAACGCCGCGGAAACCTTCGCAACGCACCGGCACCACAGGTTTGCCGATTTCTTTGTTGGCTTTTTTGGCGACCGCTTCAATATCGTCCCCGATTAAACCGATCGGGCATTCAGATTGAATACTGATGCCTTTGTTTAATGGAAACAATTCTTCGATTTCGTTCATGATTTTCGCCAGCTTTTTATCGCCGCCGAAAACGATGTCTTTTTCGGTAAAATCCGAAGTAAAGTTCATGGTGCCGAAAGTATTAACGCCGGTTGTGCCGACATAATAGTTGCGGCGACCGGCGCGGGAATATTGTCCGCAGCCGACCGGGCCGTGCGAGATATGGATCATATCTTTAATCGGGCCCCAAACCACGCCCTTGGAACCGGCGTAAGCGCAACCGCGAATGGTCATTACGCCGGGTTGGGATTTACGGTTTGAAGTAATACATTTATTCGATTTTTCCAGGGATTGATCGTTAACCGCTAAATGCTTGGCACGATCTTTCTTTGCTTGTTCGGGATAGACTTCCAGCACTTCTTGAATAAGCGCTTCGGTCTCTTCTTTTGTTAGAGCTGCCATGAGTATCTCCTACTTGTGCCGTGGGTAATCCCCCAACAGACAGGTTTTAGGATGGGAATCCGTAGAGACGCGATTTATCGCGTCTGATAAATCGCGTCTCTACGGTTGGTCATTTATTAAGCGGTTGCTTCTGCGGCCGCAGTTACACCGATAATAGATTCGTCTTCTTGATCGATAATACCGAATTCCATCATCAATTCTTCCAGCTCATCCATAGTGATAGGCGTTGGAATGACGAAGTTCTTGTTATCGCGAATTTTGGTAGCCAATTGACGATATTCGTCAGCTTGTTTTGCAGTGGGTTCGTATTCGATAACAGTCATACGACGAATTTCAGCGCGTTGCACAACGTTGTCGCGCGGTACGAAGTGAATCATAGTGGTGCCGATTTTTGCAGCCAAAGCAGAGATCAATTCGTCTTCACGCGCAGTTTCGCGTGAGTTACAAATCAAACCGGCCAAACGGACACTGCCTGAGTTAGCGTATTTCACAATACCCTTGGCAATGTTGTTGGCGGCATACATCGCCATCATTTCGCCCGAGCAGACGATGTAAATTTCTTGCGCCTTGTTCTCACGGATTGGCATGGCAAAGCCACCACACACAACATCCCCAAGTACATCATAAAAAACGAAGTCAAGTTCATCATCGTAAGCACCTTCTTCTTCAAGGAAGTTAATCGCAGTGATTACACCGCGACCCGCACAACCGACACCAGGCTCAGGACCGCCTGATTCGACGCATTTAATGCCGCGGTAACCGGCTTTAAGCACATCTTCAAGTTCTAAATCTTCAACACTACCCGCTTCAGCAGCCAAGCTCATGATAGTAGTTTGAGCTTTTGCATGAAGAATTAAACGAGTAGAGTCGGCTTTAGGATCGCAGCCAACTATCATTACATTGTTGCCTAATTCCGCTAACGCAGAAACCAGGTTTTGAGTTGTAGTAGACTTACCGATTCCACCTTTACCGTATATTGCACATTGACGTAATGCCATGATCTTCTCCTCTTAGGGACGTTGTTGTTAATGACATTATGGTTAAAGCAAGCGCTGTGCCAATTGCTTTTATAGTATTTATGTTGTTGAATTGTATTGATTATTTTCGTTTTTTTAGCGAGTGAATAACGTTGTGTTTCAAACATTTTGTTATGTTCTGTAAGCTTAGTAACAGTGCGGTTATTTAATAGTGTTTAAAAACTATCGTTCCTATGCCGTGCGTCAATACCATAAGTTAAGCCTTGTAGGAGCGGGCCGCGCCCGCGATGACGGCGCTATAACGCTGCAATCGCTGTGCGAATATCGCGGGCGCGGCCCGCTCCTACGGCGTGTCGATGTGCTTTTATATCGTTCCCACGCTCCGGCGTGGGAATGCAGTTTGAGACGCTCCAGCGTCGCGTTTAGTAACTCCGGCGCGTGCAGAAGGATGTATGCCACGCCTAAGCGATGTCGATACCAACCTATATGATGATTTTGTGTTTATTGATCGTATAAACAACAGGAAGATTGTTGCAAACACAACAAAATCTCACCCGCCAATTTCCGTGTTGAATCATTTAATTACTTCATAATCATAAAGTTACACTGTTTATCAGGCGTCGGTAAAAACTGGATTAATTATTGCTTAAGTAAAAAGATACACCTACTTAATAATGGAGTTTGCAATGTCTTCTACCGATTTTTCTGAAATACTTGATGGGTTGTACGAAAACAAAGTCGTACCTTATCTGGGGCCGGGCGCGCTTTTTGATGCAACCAATAAACTGACCGGAGCGCCTATGCCTGCCGATAGCCATAGCTTGATTTTGGCGATGAATAACGGCAACCCGATGGCTCCCAAGCTGATGTATGAGTTCCCCAGGGCGGCGATGAACCAGGAGCTAAAAAGAGGCCGAAACTTTCTCGGCCAGTTTCTGACCAAGTTATACGGCGAAACCGAATATACGCGCGCGTCAGTGCATGATTGGCTGGCGGAATGGCGGCCTGCTTATGTTGTCGATATAAACAGGGACACCCAATTGCAAGATACCTATTCCGATGAAGAACATACGCTGATTGTCGGTGTTGCAAGAATCACCGCCAGCCAGTTCCGCTTTAAAATATATCACTTCGATGGCAGCGATTATTTTGAAATCCCGCAGGAACAGGTCGACCGCGGACTGCCTATTTTGTTCAAACCGCTGGGCACGCCCAGACCGGAAGCCAACTACATCGCTTCGGATGCCGATTATGTCGATTACATCACCGAGTTAATGGGCGGCTTCGCTATCCCCGACTTCCTTAAAGAGTACCGCAAGGGCAAACAATACCTGTTTATAGGCGTGCCGCTCAACAGGGATTCGGAACGCATGGTGATGAGCGACATCGTTTACGGCGCGGCAGAGAAAAAAGGCTGGGTTTTAAACAAAAACCCGACCGATAAGGAAATCCGCTATTGTAAAAAAATAGGCTTGGAAATCCTGGATGCGGATGTCGAAGAACTACTGGCTACCGTACTTGTCTAATGACCCAGTCCGACGTATTCAACAATCATCGTTTGCTGCTTTACTACAAAGGCGACATCAGCGCCTTGATGCTGGTCGCCCAGCACAGCAACGGCAGCATCTGCTTTCCGGAGCCGCTGCCCGCGTTGTCCAGCGCACTGGAGCCCGAAGAGTTCATCACCGAAAAAGTCAGCACTCATCCGGCCATGCTGGTTAACAACATCAACCAGCTTTTGCAACTGGACAGCGACCTGTTGCGCGTCGAACCGGAGTTTAGCGAGCAAATCGACGCCCCCGGCGGCATTATCACCGTCCACATGGCGCGCTTCATGTTGCTCGACCCGCCGCACAAACTGATGCAAAGCCGGGATTGCCGGATGAGGACCTTGCCGGAGCTGCGCGGCAGGCCGCCTGCGGAAATGGAATTGTTGCGCCGCGCCTATGCCAAAGTGATGTAGGCCCGAGATGTTTGATTTCATGGACATGAGCTACGATGAACCCGGCGAGCCGATCGGCTCGGGGCTGTATATCCCGGATGCCGCGGAATGCATGCGTTGCGGCATCTGCGTCAGCAGTTGCCCGACTTTTCGCCTGTTCCAGGTTGACGAAGAAACCCCGCGCCGACGCATCCGCACCATCAGCAAAATATTGGTTGAAAACCAGCCGATCAGCGCCGATGAGCGTCGGCATCTGGATAACTGCGTACAATGCCGGGCCTGCGAAACCGTTTGCCCAAGCCGGATGGCTTACGGAGAGCTGTTCGATCAAACTCGGGCGCTGTTAAATTTAAAAGCCTCAGCTGAGCATTCTAAAATTCCGTTCGCCCTGAGCTTGTCGAAGGGTGAGCGGAATTTTAGAATGCTCAACAAATGGTTGGCTAAACTGGCGTTCAAGCTGATTGAAAACAAGGAGTGGCTGAGGCGGTTAATGCCGTTGCTGGCTATTTACCTGAAATCGGGTTTGCAAAAACCGTTACGAAGCACCGGATTGCTGAAAAAACTGCATTTGGCGGAGGCCGAAGCCTTGCTGGGCAAACCGGCATTACAGGCATTAGCCGATTCTTATCCGACCAGTGTCACGAAACGCGGCCGGGTTGCGCTGTTCACCGGCTGTATCGCCGAACATTTCGACCGCGAGACCTTGCTGGCGGCGATCAAACTGCTTAATGCAATCGGTTACGAAGTGCTGGTGCCGCCGCAACAAGGCTGCTGCGGCGCTATACACCAACACAACGGCCAAACCGCGGCCGGATTGATAGACAACAACATTGCGGTGTTCAACGCGCTGGATGTCGATGCCGTGCTCCACACCGCCACCGGTTGCGGGGCGATGTTGAGCGAATATCAAAATGATGAAGAAGCGGGACAACTATTCCGGCAACGTTTGTACGACATCAGCGATTTTTTGCTGAAAAACTGGCCGAACGACCTGCAACTGACGCCATCCAAGCTGAAAGTCGCAGTCCACGAGCCATGCAGCCAGCGCAATGTCCTCAAAAACCAGCAAACCGTTTATGCGCTGCTGCAAAAAATCCCCGGATTAAGTATTGTCGCGCTGGCCGACAACCCTATCTGCTGCGGCGCAGGCGGCAGCTACATGCTGACTCATCCCGACAATGCCGGGCAGTTGCGGGCTTTAAAGCGGCAAATCATCACTGATTCATCGGCGGATTTGGTGGTTAGCGGTAATTTTGGCTGCGGGGTTTATCTGAATGCCGATGAGGGCAGGGTAGAGCATCCTTTATTGCTGCTGGCTCGGCATTTGCCGTAGATATAAGGTAACCGTACGCATTCTATCTGGTTTGAAATACGGCTATGTACGACTTGACCAATAGCCCGGTTTTCTACTGTTATGCATCACTGCAACTACATAAATTGACTGGTCAGTTTCCCGATAAATCACGGAAAAGGGAAACCTGGAAAGTAAGAACCTTCGAAAACCCTTCTCGAAAAATGGCCATGTTTGAGGGAATTCAATAATCGCTTGATAAGCTGATTCGAGTTCATTCAAAAAGTCATCTCCTAAGCCTTCTGCCTGATCTTGATACCAAACGTATGAGGCCTTTATTTCAGAAGAAACGCCGGGGTGAAACCTTAACAATTCGCTAACCTTTAACGTCTTTCTTTATATCGTCCCAAGAGACAGACTCAACCTTACCGGAAACAAGTTCTTGATACCTAAGCTCAGCTAATTCAGCCCATGCCGGTTCAACACCCTCATCTTGCCTGGCTTCAAGCGAAGAAATTAAACAATGAGCAACCAGGGCTCTCTCGTTAACATTCAATTGCTTTGCATTTTCTAAAACTTGAGTGATGTTCATGGCCTATTTATCCATTAATTTGCATTTTTTGAATTCTAGCATGGGGGCCGAAAAGCGCATAACCCATGATTATTACGACAAATGAGTCGTACGATGTTTGGTTCATCACTGGGCAGTTTTGATGAACACGCTATTAATGATTTGCTGTAGCAGCTGATAGCCATGAGTATTGATTGGTACGCTGTTATTAATTGTGACCTCGTGACATGTAATGAGTTGCTTGGTGGGTTTGAGGATGCCAGGCGTATCAAGCACAACCGCCACACCTAAAGTTCTCGGATCGACTTTCATTTGCCAATATGGTTTGTATTTGTTGATAAATGCTCGGTTGTGCGCGAATGCCTTGTCGCCAAGGGATTTCGGATCATCGGCTTCAAGCAATCCGAGGTTTGAGTTAACAGTTTTCCCGATTGACAAGACAAGGAGACCTTGAGCCATGACTGGAAGTCGTGACTTGGCATACCGTCGATGCAACTGATGGAGCCCGTCTTTGATCCGTAGCTTTATTTTTTGAGTAGATTTAAGCCGTTTGCATTCGACATAGAAAGGAACACCAGCAATCTCCACTTTGAGGTCGGCGTCGTGTCCAAAGTCGATAGCATAACCACAGCGTGCAAACTTTGCGGCCATTGCAAGCTCGAGACTGAAGTCTCTTCCAGAGCGATCCTTTGAATCAAGAACATGGAGTTCGTGTCCCTTTAGTGCTTTGCGGAGGCGGGTAACCAGATTTGGGTTATTTTGGCTGCTGAGGCCTTCGTACATGCGCACTAGTTCTGCAACCTCGTGTGCGGCGTTTACCAATGTTTCAAATGTATATTCGTCATAGAAAGCATTGAGGCTACCAGCGAGTTGATGCTTCGCGAGGGCGGAGAAGAGTGCCTTATATCGACCAACACGCGTACGTGAATATTCAATGCCAAGACTCTCCAGCCAATCGCAGGCATTGTTGAGTTGTGCGGATGCGTCAATGTATGGTTGAGATATGTAAAAGTGTGTCATTCCGTGGCCTTTAAACGAAGGGTTTAAATGTTGATTAGCAAGTAGTGCAATAGAATGGGCTGAGGCACGGAGCCCATCAACTATAGGCCATGAAAGAAGGGCAGCAAGTAGCCCGTATGAAGTGAAACGGAATACGGAGCATCGGAGTTGCGAAATCCCGTATTACGCAAGCTCTATACAGTCTACTCATTTTGCATCATCATTTTTTCCAAGGCTTGCCGCAGAGGCTCCAGATTGATTTGCACTGTTTCCCACACCATCACCGCATCGACACCCAAATATTCGTGTGCCAACACATTGCGCATTCCGGCTATTTCCAGATTGCGAATGACGGCGTCCTGAGTTTTTCTATCCTGCAAAAATCCGGGTAAATCGTAATCGGCGGTGTAGGATTGGATTAATTCAATACTCTCAAGTGCCGCAGCGATGAAGATAAAACGATCTTTCACAATGGCACGGCTTCCTGGAGTATCCTTTGGCACAAGTGTTTATTTAAGCCCCTTTCGCTGACAATATCGACTTTGCGTTTTAATGCATCGGATAACGCTAAGCTCAATCCGACCTGATCCAACAGCGTTGTTCCCGGCAGAAAATCCACCAGCAAATCGATGTCGCTGTCTTCGCGTTCCTCTCCGCGGATGACGGAACCGAATACGCGCACATTGACAGCATGATATTGACCGGCAATGTCGAGAATACGCTGTTTTTGTTGTTGTAAGGTTTGAAATAATCTGGACATAAGTGATTCCTATAGCCTACAAGACAGTGTTGATGCCGTAAGATACTGACCTAACATGCTTTTCCAGTCAATTGTTTTCAGCGACTAGACAAATGGAATACGGGCTCTCGGAGCCACGAAATCTCGTACTAGGCAAGTTCCTACGGGCTGCTTGTTAACCATGTCATAGATTAAGATACAAAGGTACGCGATGCGCACTCTATCTGATTTTCTCTGCAAAGAGCTAAAGAGTTATACTGAAACCTTTAGCGGAAGAAGTTTTTTAAGGCATACCAGCAAATATTGACGGAACTCGAAACCAGCCTCGAATTTCTGCCGCTTCATCGAAAATCATACGAACATATTTCTAATATCGCTATGATTTTTAACGGCTTTAAGGTTTGTGCGATGAAAAATATCATTATATCGGTCTTAGTTCTGAGCTTATGTTGTTTCAATGCGGCCTATGCGATGAGATGCGGGAATCATTTGGTTGAGCCGGGCGATTATAAAGATGATGTTATCGCTCAATGCGGTGAGCCTGATTCCGTTGAAACGCACACTAAAGTGGTGAGTAGAACGATACATTTTCCGGGTAGAACCATTGATTTGCAACAATATGAAGAAATACAAATAGAAGAGTGGATATACAACTTAGGCCGTTTACGCTTGCGGCAATACCTTCGTTTCGAAAACGGCAGGTTAAAAGAAGTTAAAAGCTTAGGACGGGGCTATTAACGCGGGCGCTTGTGATGGGAGGACGAGGCATCGGGTCGAGAAATTCAAGTTCTATACCTCGCAGCAGCCGATTATTCCCAGACCGGATGGATGCCGTAATCATGAGGAAACACCGTGATGTATTGGACCACCCGCGGATAATGCGCCAGGTTGCGGCCGCTGCCGTGCGGCAAGGCGTGGTGCCAGAGCACGAAATCCCCGGCGGAACCGGTAACCGGTATCGGCCCCAGACTCTCCAAATCCTGCTCGCGCGGATTTTGCTCCGGTGCGAGTTTTTCCAGCCATTGATCGATACGATGATGAAATCCCGGTACGCAACGAAATGCGCCTTGTTCGGCGCTGGTATCGCTTAAGTACAGCAAGCCGTGAACACCGAAAGGGATCGGCAAGGCAAGGCTGACGTCCCAGTGCAGGCGGCTGGGGCCGGATATATCGATGCCGCCGCGCTCCGGCCGGTTCAGGCTGGAGCGATCCACGGTAGTCCACAAGTCATCGGTTCCCCAAAGCTGCTCGAATGCTTTGCGGATGCGCGGTGCGGCGCGGTTTTTATTCAGGACCGGATGCTGGAACAGCGTCACCCAAAACGTATGCGTTTCGTTGTACCAAGTCTCGGGGGTTTGCGGGTCCATGCCGAGAAAGTCCCATATCGCCGTTTCGGCTTCCCGGCAATCTTCTACTGAAACCGCGTTGCGTAACACTACGTAGCCGTTTTCCCGCCAAAACGCCAAGTCCGCTGCCGACAATACCGGTTCCTGAATATCCGTTTCCTCAATGGGATAGGTGCGGCGCGGTTGTTCCAGATAATGTCTAACCATTTTATTGAGGCGCTCCACCAAAGTGCGCTCAGGGCCGCCGCCGAGCTTTTGCACAATCCATTGTTCGAATTCGGCATAAGTGGGACGCTGTTGGAACAGGTAATCCGCCGGTTCGACGATGCCCAGTCCCAAGCCCTGCATCAGCGTGAAATCCAGCCCGCGTTCGTCCCGTACGCTGTCCTGGTCAAGCCGTCCCTCGACTTCCAGCAGCCGTTTGTACCAATAGCGCCGCAAGTGCAGTACGCCCAATTCGCCGGTTTCCAGCGAAGCAATGCCAAGTTCAGGTTTTGCAGTCATCTATTTTCCGTTGGTTGGTCAGCGTTGCAGCCGCGCCAACTTGTGCAGTCCTACTGTGGGCGGCGCGCCGAAGGTCTTGCGAAATTCATGGCTGAAATGGGCTGAGTCTGAAAACCCGGTAGCGTGCGCCGCGTTGGTGAAGTTGTTGCCTTTTATGATTTCGCGTATCGCCTTCCGCATCCGGTTCCAGCCCCGATAACGGCGGAAAGGAACGCCGATCTGTTGCGTAAAAAGATGCTGGAACCGCGAGGCGGACAGCCCGACCGTTTCGGCCAGCGTTGCTACCGAGCTGAGGTCGTCGCCGTGTTCGAATAAAAACTCCACCACCTGGGCTAGGCGCGGATCGATCGGTTCGGCGCTGGCCCGTCGTTTGGCAAAACCCATCAGGTCGGCCAAGGGTTCCGCAGTCCAGTGCGGATTGTAGCGGTCTTCGTACAGGTCGCGCATGAACGAAATTTCCCCGCCGGTGCCGACCAAGGCGCCGTTGACCTCGCGGGTATTGCGGATCAGCGGCTTCAAGGCATCGGCCCCGGCGATATTCGGCTCGATATAAAACACCGTCAGCGGGTCGCCGCCTATATCCAGCTCATGCAGCACTCCGGCAGGAATAACCGCGGTGCGGCAGGACAGCCAATCGCCGCCATGCAGCCGCAGGCGAAAATTGCCGTAAATCCCGGCGAGAAAAACCGGTGCGCCGTGCTGGTGGCTGGCGTTGTAATGCAGCGGTCCGGTAAAAAACGTGCGACCGTCGCTGATGTCCCAGAGCGCATCGAATTTGACGATCTCCGGTGCAGCACGTTCATACAAGCGAGGACTGTCTGCCATTGTTTATACTCCTTATTGTCTTGAGCCGCCCGTTTTCAACGTAGGCGTTTGCGATGCAGTTTAGTCAAATCGCCGACGATTGACAACTGACAGCGGCTTGAGCAATTCGCCGATATTGGCGTCCAACAAGGCGGGACCCAAGTCCCCGTATAACGATGAGGATAACGATGACTAATCAAAAAACGACGATGACCAACCTTTTTCTGGTAGCGTTTGCCGGACTGTGCCTGACCATAGCGCTTGCGATCGCCTGGGTGCTCGGCATCACGCTGTTTTTTCCCGATGGCGTCTTGGCCGGCCTGCTTGTCGAACGGGCCGATATTATCAGGGCTCATATCGACTATCTGATGATGGCCCAATTCCTGTTTATCTTTTTCCTGCTGTTTCGGCAGTATGCCATCGATCCGCCGGTTTGGGTCGTTGCCGCTTGTTGTTTCGGCGCTTTCTTCAATCCGTTGGCATTCCTGGTCAGAGGCTTGACGCCGAAGCCTTTGGTTGCGATTCCTGTTGAAGCGCATTTTCCGTTTCAGGCGGCATTGAGCTTCACGCTGACGACAGTCGGGTTTCTGACTGCCGTCGCGTTGGTCGTCAGGGCGGCTTGGAAATTGAGGTCAGTTTCGACAGCTTCAGGCATGGACTTATAATTTTTGAGTTTCCTTCAAGAAGCGGTCATTATGGGACGGGGTTGTAAGTCGTTCCATAATTCTACTTTGTCAGATTATACCAAAGCAGCTTAGCTTACTCTCCTGCTGGACGACTGCAAGGATGCAGGAGGTAGAGCAATGCAAGTCGTTATCCGAACCTTCTCCCTCAAGGGAGAAGGGGCCGGTACTTGTGTAGATAGTTATGGTCTACAGCCCAGTAACAGAAAATGACAGCCACCTTGGAGAGCTGAGATGAAGACCGAGCAGCGGCGACCGAACTCGCCGCCACTGGACGAGAATGCCGTAAGCGAGGAGCTGAATGCTCTCTATCGCTCCGAATCGCGCCATATCTTTGCCACGCTGATCCGTCTGCTTGGCGACTTCGATCTTGCCGAGGAAGCGCTGCACGAGGCATTCAGGATTGCGCTGGAGCAATGGCCGCGCGACGGCGTACCGGCCAATCCGAAGGCATGGCTGGTATCGACCGGCCGCTTCAAGGCCGTCGACGGCATTCGCCGACGCGCCCGGTTTGAGGCTCTGGAAGACGCCGACGCGCTGGCCGATCCTTCCAGCGAAGATGCCGAAGCTTGGGACGATGAGAGCGTCGAGGATGACCGCTTACGGCTGATCTTCACCTGCTGTCACCCGGCGCTGTCGCCGGATGCGCAGGTGGCGCTGACGCTGCGCGAGGTGTGCGGTCTCGCGACGGAAGAGATTGCGAGCGCATTCCTCGCCTCGGCTGCGACGCTGGCCCAACGTATCGTGCGCGCCAAGGCGAAGATACGCGATGCGCGCATTCCCTATCAGGTGCCTGCGTACGCCGAATTGCCTGGGCGGCTGGAACCTGTGCTGCGGGTAATTTATCTGGTGTTCAACGAGGGATACTCCGCGTCATCCGGTTCGTTGCTGACCCGGCACGACCTGTCGGAAGAAGCTATCCGCTTGGGAAGGTTGCTGGTCGAGCTGTTGCCCGAGCCCGAAGCCCAGGGCTTGTTGGCGCTGATGCTGCTCCATGAATCCCGCCGTGCCGCACGCAGCTCGCCGACCGGCGAGCTGATCCTGCTGGACGATCAGGATCGCGCGCTGTGGAACCGGGGCCAGATCGAGGAAGGGTCGGCGCTGGTGGAACAAGCGTTGTTGTCGCGCCGGTTCGGTCTCTACACCTTGCAAGCGGCAATCGCGGCTGTCCATGCCGACGCGATCGACGCCGCCGCCACGGACTGGGCGCAAATCGCCGCCCTCTACGAGATACTGATGCGAGCCGATTCGTCGCCGGTGATCGAACTGAATCATGCCGTGGCGGTGGCGATGCGAGACGGGCCGGCCGCCGGGCTTAACCTTGTCGACGCAATCCTCGGGCGCGGCGATCTTACCGATTATCACTTGGCGCACGCGGCGCGGGCGGATCTGTGTCGGCGTCTGGGAAGAACGGCGGAAGCCCGAGCCGCTTACGAACAGGCTCTTGGTCTTAGCCGACAAGAGCCGGAGCGGCGCTTTCTCGAGCGCAGGCTGCGCGAACTGTAGGGTTGAGGCGGCACGCCGACTATGTCGGCGACATTCGATGATTCATTATGATAAAAGGAAGCCTTAAAAAATCCTGATTAGCAAGATGCTTCGGCCAACCACCCGTAGAGACGCGATTTATCGCGTCTCTACGGGTGCATTTTTTGGAACTGGCTGTGGGTATATCGAATATTTTGTCTCTGGCTGAAGCATCTTGCTAATCAGGTAAAAAATTATCTTGATTGATATGCCTTATGTCGATTTTACCCATTCCCAAACGACTAACCGATGCAAACAGTTTTGTAACTATTCAGCGTTATGCTCAATGCCGTTAATAAATCGTTGTAGGAGCGGGCTATGCCCGCGATGGAAGTGGTAAAGCCTCTCATCGCGGGCATGGCCCGCTCCTACGTGGTGGCGTGCGTCATTTTCAGCATACGCTGAATAAGTAATCGAGCTAAAGTTTTCGAGTATATTGGAGTGCAAGCTCTGCTTGCAAAGCAGGCAAAGCCTGCACTCCGGCTTTAAACGAGAGTTGGAAACTTATATTCAGGCACTTAGTTACACAGTTTTTTACTAACCGGAGGAGTCGACTATGAAATACCTATGCCTGATTTGCGCGGAAACCGTCATGGAGCAGATGACAGAGGCCGTTGCAAAGAAGCACTTCGAAGAATACTCGGAATTTACCCAAGCCATCAGAGACAGCGGTCACTACCTTGGCTGCAACCGGCTATTGCCGCCCAGCGCCGCGATTACGCTGCGGGTGCGGAACGGTAAGGTCGCCACTACCGACGGCCCATTTGCCGAGACCAAGGAACAGTTCGGCGGCTACTACCTGATCGAGGCTCGGGATCTAAACGAAGCGATACAGGTGGCCTCGCGGATTCCTGGGGCGAAGCACGGCTGTGTCGAAGTGAGGCCGGTTGCGGAGGACGAACAAACGCTGCAAGCGCTCGGGTTTGTCGATGCGGATGCCTCGCGGTAGCCTGAAAATAGTGGCGGAGAGGATCTCGGCAAAAATTTTTTTGGCGGTCATGTCGATTCCGGCGGCCGCCATTCGACTAACGGTGCAGGCAAAATTTTCAACCACTCAACCCTAAACAGGAGAACGAGCATGACCGCAAACATTAAACCCATACCTGACGGCTGCCATACGCTAACCGCCTACCTGACAGTCAAAGGCGCATCGGATGCGCTGGAGTTCTACCAAAAAGCCTTCGGCGCCACCGAGATATTCCGCCTCAATATGCCGGACGGGGAAATCGCCCACGCCGAATTTAAAATCGGCGATTCGATATTCATGATCTCGGACGAATATCCGAATTGCGCCTCGACCTCTCCTGAAACACTGGGCGGCAGTACGGTTAAGTTGCATCTCTACGTAACCGATGCCGATGCCACATTTTCAGAAGCAATCAAGGCAGGGGCTAAAGAAACGATGCCCGTCGAAAATCAATTCTGGGGCGATCGGATGGGCTCGCTGGTCGATCCTTTCGGCCATCATTGGTTAATCGCCACACACGTCGAAGATGTCGATCCGGGCGAATACCAAAGCAGAATGCAGGCTTTCTTCGCCGCGCATCAGGTTTGACGCTGCCGACGTCCTACTTGCCGATAGTTTATTTTTCCTGATTATAAAGAGGCTTCGGCTAACGCAAAAAACGCCGTCATTCCGGCATCCATGCCGGTATGACGGCGCTAGCTGAAGCAGCTTACTAAGCAGGTTATTTTTTAATCAATTTTTAACAGGAGCTAATATGGCTGCTCAAATTTTCGTGAATCTGCCGGTAAAAAATCTGGCTCATTCGATGGCGTTTTTTACCGAACTCGGCTACGAATACAATCCCCAATTTACCAACGAGACTGCCGCTTGCATGGTCGTCAGCGATGACATCTTTGTCATGCTGTTGACCGAAGCGTTGTTCAAGACTTTCACGCCCAAAGCCATTTGCGATGCCACGAAAAGCACAGAGGTGCTGATGGGCTTGTCTTCGCAGAGCCGGGAAGACGTCGATGAAATGGTAAGAAAAGCCGTCGCCGCGGGCGGAACCCTTTATAACGAGCCGCAAGACCACGGCTTCATGTATGGGCATGGGTTTCAGGACCTGGATGGCCACATTTGGGAATTTTTTTACATGGAGCCGGGCGCAACATGCCAAGGCTAACTATGCAACCGCGGAGAAGGTTATGAAATATATGTTATTGATTTACCATGAAGAACATGAGCTGGACGAGGCCGAGCGGGAAGCCTGTTACGTCGAGTCCACCCGGCTTGCGCATCAGCTCAAAGCGAATGGACAGTATCTGGCTGCCGGCCCGTTACAACCCACTTCAATGGCGACCAGCGTCAGGGTGCGCGAGGGCAAACGCTTCGTGACCGACGGCCCATTCGCGGAAACCCGCGAACAACTGGGCGGCTACTACTTGGTCGATGCCAAGAATCTCGACGATGCCATCGGTATTGCCGAGAAAATTCCGATGGCGCGCAAGGGGACCGTCGAAGTTCGACCGGTGATCGAGATTGCCGGTTTGCCGATTTAATACGTTACAGGAGAAAACCATGATCAAGACCATCATCATCCTATTGGCCGTGTCACTTGTTGCAGTGCTGATCTATGCCGCGACCAAGCCCGACACTTTCCGTGTTCAACGTTCGATCAGCGTCAAGGCGGCGCCGGAAATGATTTTTCCGCTGATCAATGACCTGCACATCATGCAGACCTGGTCGGCTTGGGAAAAAGTAGATCCGGGGATGATGAGAGTCTATAGCGGCGCGGCCGGCGGCCCAGGCGCGATGTATGAATGGGAGGGCAACAAGGAGATCGGCCGGGGGCGCATGGAGATCATCGAATCAACGCCGTCCAGGATTACGATCAAGATGGATTTCATCAAACCTTTCGCCGCCCGGAATACTTTGGAGTTCACGCTGCAAGCCGACGGCGGCTCGACACGGGTCACGCAGGCGATTTTCGGCCCGAGCCCCTACATCTCGAAATTGATGGGGCTGGTGTGCAGCATGGACAAGATGATCGGCGGGAAATTCGAGGAAAGTCTGGCGGCGTTAAAGGCGATTGCCGAAAAGGTGTGACGGCTTCGCGAGCCGGAACACACCGTGAGGACGCTATGAAATATTTATGTTTGGGTTACTTCGATCCAGAGAAAATGAATGCCGGCCCTAAGGCCGAAACCGATGCTGCCATGCGTGAATGTCAGCCCCACCTGGAGGAATTCTACAGGAGCGGCCATTTGCTTGTTGATGTCGGTCTTGTCTTGGAGAGCAAATGCTTGCGGCGCGTGGACGGGAAAGTGAGGATCACCGACGGCCCTTTTATTGAAACCAAGGGGACGATAGGCAGCGCATTCCTCATAGAAGCACAGGACATGGAGGAAGCGATCCGGGTGGCTTCCCTGCATCCGACTACGCAAGTGAGCGCGGGCGAGCAGTTTGGCTGGGGCATTGAAATCCGCCCTATCCACTACTTCGAGATGAGCGAACCGAAGGTCTAGTTCCAGTCGCTTATTTAAATTAAATTTAGGAGTAAACCATTATGCAAAAAATCACCCCGTTCCTGTGGTTCGATCATCAAGCCGAAGAGGCGATGAATTTTTATGTTTCTGTTTTTAAGAACTCGAAAGTCTTGAGCGTCAATCGTTATGGCGATGCCGGGCCGGGACCGAAGGGCACGGTGCTGACCGCAACATTCGAGCTTGACGGGCAAGTATTCACGGCGCTCAATGGCGGCCCGATGTACACGTTCTCGCCCGCCATTTCGTTTGTCGTACATTGTGAAACGCAAGCGGAGGTGGACGAGTATTGGGATAAACTTTCCGAAGGCGGAAAAGAAAATCAATGCGCTTGGCTGGACGACAAATTTGGCGTGTCCTGGCAGATTGTTCCCAATGCCCTCATTGAATTATTGAGCGACCCTGATCCGGCAAAAGCGGGAAGGGTGATGCAAGCTATGATGCAAATGAAGAAAATCGACATAAAAACTTTAAAGCAGGCATACGAACAACAATAAAGTAATTGCCCTTCGACAAAGCTCAGGACAGGCGTGGAAATCCAGTTAAGGCGCGCTACGCCGCGAGTCACAGGCAGCGTGTATAGGGAAATACACACCTTATAAGAAGTTTTCGCAGCCGTAAGGCGTACCGTGCGCGCCTTTCTCAATCGTTGAAAAATCTTGTTGGTTCTGCGTCGTTTTGCGTATACGGGACGCAGCGCGTCACCGCCATTAAGTTAAGCCTTGTAGGAGCGGGCCGCGCCCGCGATGATGGCGCTATAACGCTGCAATCGCTGTGCAAATATCGCGGGCGCGGCCCGCTCCTACGGAGTGTCGATGTGCTTAACTTAATGGCAGTGACGCAGCGCGTGGGAACGAGAAAAGGTTACACGAACATCAGCCCTTAACAGCCAGAATCACGGCTCCGGCCTTGAACACCGCAGTGGCCGGTTTGCCTTTGCTCAAGCCCAGGGTTTCGACGCTGTCATTGGTCACGGTGGCGGCAACCTGTTCGCCGCCTCTTAACTCGATATCGACTTCGGCGTTGACCGCGCCGGGCTTAACCTGGGTTACCGTGCCTTGCAGCTGGTTGCGCGCCGAAAGCCGGTAGCCGCCGAAATCGGTGACAATGATGATTTGCGGGGCCTTGACCAAGGCGATAACGTCAAGGCCGGTCTTGATGCCCAGCGTTTCGACGGATTCCTTGGTAATAGAAGCGACGAGGGTTTCCCCGCCTTTCAAGCCGATATGAACTTCGGCATTCACTGCGCCGATAATGACTTGGCTGACAGTACCGGTAAATTGATTTCTAGCACTTGCTTTCATGATGAATCTCCTGGATTAATTTAATATCGATGTACCCTTGATCTGCGCATAAACCGCCATGCCGATCTGCAAACCCAGCAACAGCGCCGATTTACGGGTGATGTGCGCCAGTAGCGCCTGATCGCCGACCTGCAACCGCACCACGCTCTGGCCGTCGCGACCGTCGGCGATGCCGGTGATGGTCGCGGGCAGCACATTGAGTATGCTGGTGGCGGTTGGCGCTTCAACGGCGATGCTGACATCGCGGGCGTAAATCTGTACCCGTAATGGCGTGCCGACCGGGGCATCGACCGCCGGCAGGCTCAGCGAGCCACCGGCAAAGGCGACGCGGGTCAGGTGATAGTCGGTTTCATGCTCGGCGACGGTCGCCTGCCAAACCGTGGCGGCTTCCCGATCTTGCGCCAGCGGCACGTCGAGACGGCTTTGCGTTTCCGACAGCGGCCCCGAAGCCAGCGCCCGACCGTCTTCCATGATCACCAGCGTGTCGGCCAGTTGCGCGACTTCCTGCTGGGAATGGGTGACGTACAGCACCGGAATGTCCAATTGCTGATGCAGGCGGCTTAAAAACGGCAGGATTTCCTGTTTACGCTTGAAATCCAGCGACGCCAGCGGTTCGTCCATCAGCAGGACTTCAGGGTTCAACGCCAAGGCCCTGGCGATAGCGACCCGCTGCCGTTCGCCGCCGGACAGGTGTCCGGGCATGCGCTCAAGTAAGTGACCGATGCCCAGCAGTTCAAGGGTGTGCTCCAGTTTGACCGTGCCTGAATTTTGCTTAATCCGCTTCAAACCGTAATGCAGGTTATCCCGCACCGTTAAATGCGGAAACAGGTTGGCTTCCTGAAACACATAGCCCAGCGGCCGTTTATAAGTAGGCAGGAACAGGTCGCGCTCGCTGTCCTGCCAAAGTTGGCCGTTGATTTCCAGAAACCCTTGCGGCGCGCGTTGCAGCCCGGCGATGCAGCGCAGCAGGGTGGTTTTGCCGGAGCCGGAATGGCCGAACAACACGGTAATGCCGGAGCCGGGAAGCCGTAAGTCGACGTCCAGTTTAAAGTCGCCGTAATCGAGCTGGAAGCGGGCCTGGATTGTAGTCATGTTTATCACTTAAGCGGGTGGGCGACGGGTTGCGTTTTCAGCACGGTATACAGCACCAGCAGCACGCTAAACGAGAACAACAGCAAGCAGCCCGCCAGCCAATGAGCTTCGGTATATTCCAGCGCTTCGACATGGTTGTAGATTTGCACCGACACGACGCGGGTCTTGTCGGGAATATTGCCGCCGACCATCAACACCACGCCGAATTCGCCGACGGTATGGGCAAAGCCCAAAATGGCGGCAGTCATGAAGCCGGGTTTCGCCAGCGGCACGACGACGCTGAAAAAACTGTCCAAAGGACTGGCGCGCAAGGTTGCCGCCGCTTCCAGAGGATGTTCGCCGATGGCGGCGAACGCGGTTTGTAAAGGTTGTACGACAAACGGCAACGAATACAGCACCGATGCCACCACCAATCCGGGAAAGGTGAACGGCAAGGTGCCCAGGCCCAGTTCGGTGGTCAAGCGGCCGATAGCGCCGTTCGGCCCCATCATGACCAGCAGATAGAAGCCCAGCACGGTCGGCGGTAACACCAGCGGTAAGGCGACCAGCGCATTACAGACGCCTTTCCAACGCGATGCAGTGCGCGCCAGCCACCAGGCCAACGGCGTTCCCAGCAACATCATCAGCAGTGTGGCATAACCGGCAACTTTGAATGTCAGCCACAAGGTGGCAATATCGGAGGCGCTTAACATGGCTTCAAGGTTGGTTGGGGAGGTTGTAACCGTATTTACGGATAATCGTTTGGGCCTGCGGCGCTTTTAAAAATTGCAGCAGTGCCGGTGCGGCCGGATTTTCCACGCCTTTGCTCAGCAATATCGCATCTTGCCGAATTGGCGCATGGCGGTCGTCCGGTACGATCCACCCCGAGCCGCTGCCGATCTTGCCGTCGGCGATAACCTGCGACAGCGCCAGAAAACCCAGCTCGGCATTGCCGGTACTGACGAACTGGTGGGTTTGCGAGATGTTTTCGCCCAGTACAAATAAAGGTTGCAGCTTTTCAAAAAGCCCCATATTTTTCAACACGTCCAGCGCCGCCGCACCATAGGGAGCCAGTTTGGGATCGGCCAGCGCCAGATGTGTGAACCCGCCTTTATTCAGGATTTGGCCTTGCTCGTCGACCAATCCCGGCGTTGCCGACCACAGAACCAGTTTTCCGAGCGCGTAGGTGAAGCGGGTATCGGCCACCGCCAGCCCTGCATTTTGCAATTTGATCGCGTTTTCCGCATCCGCAGCCATAAACACTTCGAACGGCGCGCCGTTATCGATTTGGGAGACGAATTTGCCGGAGGAACCGAACGACAGCTTGGCGCTGTGACCGGTCGATTTTTCAAAGGCCGCGGCGATTTCGGTCATCGGTTTGGTAAAGTTTGCAGCTACTGCAACCAGCACCGTCTCGGCCCAGGTTACGGGAGTGATTAAGAGCAGACATGCGGCGAGGGTAGAACGAAAAAGGTGCTGATGTAACATAAATTCTCCAATAATTTAAATAATGGATTTTATAAATCCTGTAAGTCTGGGGTGCCTGAAACGTCATTCGAGCGAGGTACATCAGACCTTCCAGGTTTTAAAAACCTGGAAGGTCTTGTCTGAACAATCCAATGTGCCGATAATTGAGCGCCCTGCCGTCAAACGCGGCTAATTTGTCCCCTTCATCGGCATGTCAATCCGTCAAAAACGCAACATGCTTTGTACATAGACATAATTCACGTCATCCTTATCAGTCGGCGCATTGGCGGTTTCCTTGGCGAACGTGTCTTTAAACAGATGCGCCCAGCCGGTTTCGAAATTCAAGCTGCTGTTGAAATCCCAGCGCGCTGTCAGTTCGAGTTGCCGGCCGATAAAGTTATCGGTTCTACCCGTGGTATCGCGCAGATTAGCTGAGGTCCAACTATCCTTATCCTCCGCCAGCCAGTAGAGCCGGTGACTGAGGCCAAGTTGCACATCGCTACGCGGCGCGGCGGTCATCCGAAAACCCGGCGTATTGATATTGCTGCGGGCAAAAGCGCCGTATATGCCGGTCGCTCCGAACTCGAAACGCCTTGCCCCGTACAGGGTATCGAAACGCTGATCTTTTCTATCGTTGGGATCGTGATCGCCGCTGGCGTAATCGTATTCCAGCGCCAGACGCGGCGACCAGGGCATAGCAAAGGTGTAACCGACGTCCAGATGTTGATACCAGGCCGAATGGTCCAAATCGGTACTATTGCTGGCGGCGGTCGATGAACGCACCGTGCCGAATTGGCCGATGGTTTCGGTTTGAAAGTCGAATGCGCCCTTGGCCGGTTTCATATAAAAGCGCAGGCCGGGCGTGAAATAACGCCGGTTGGCAGTCTGACTGCGTTTGCGGTCGCCTTCGTCTAAATGGTACACATACAATTCGGCGTTAATGCCCCAGGCGATGTCGTATTTTTCCAGAAACCCGCCGGAAAACCAGCTTTGGTATTCCGGTTCATCGAAACTGTGGAAGCCATCAAGCAGTTGAGTCGAGTTATTCGGATAGCGGCCGACCGGCTTGGTCACAAACGCATTGAATTGCCAGTTGTTATAATCGAGCACACGCAGCCGCACGCCGTCGAAACTGTTGATGGTGTTGCGCATCGCGTTTCTGGCAATCAACCGGCGACTACCGAAATTAAGCGACTGACGACCGACGATGACTTCCGCTCCCAGGCCGCTGTAAGCTACGTTCTGATCGGCCCAGGCCAGATAACCCTGGATAAAGTCGGCCTCGTCTACATGGGTGTTATTGATCCCGGAACCGCTATCGGAACTGAACTGCCGTGCATCCAGAAACTCGGCTCCGGCGCGGAGGTGATTGAAGCGCGCCTCCAGGAATACGTCGGTTTGCAACGGAATTTGCTGGTCGCCGCCTTTGCCGCCGGCTTTGAAACTGCCGTCCATGGTTTCGTAGCGGGTACGCTGTTCCACCGATAGCGACAGCCATGCCGGTAATTTCAGCGTATCGTGCAGGTTCCAGACCGGTTTTTCGTATTTGCCGGAACCCAGTAAGGCATCGGGCATCTGGCTGGCAAAGGGCGCAAACGGTGGTTTGGTGTAAGTTTTGTTTTCGGCGGCTTGAGTTACGTTGTTGACGCCCATGCAAAAACTGCCGGCGACAATTAAACCGAGAGTATGATTAACAGTAACGTCGGTAAGAGATATTTTTCGCATCATCAATAACCTAAAATTTTAATGTGTAATATGGGCATCTCGGCAATTGCTTCTGCATTGCCCTGTCTCCTGCATCCATGCAAGTTGGACGTTGATTCGTCGACGCATACAGGTCTTATTTTGGAAAACTAAAATAAGACGGTGCTCTAGTTTAACTCGTTATGTATAAAAGTACATAACGATGCTAATGGTAATGCTTTAGCAAGCCGTGTGCCAATAGATGTCGTCTATATTAAGCTATTGAATTATATTGATTATTGTTGTTATCGAAAGAGTGGATGATGTTTTGTTTCGAACATTTTGTTATGTTCTGTAGACTTGGCGACAATGCAGGGTGTTCAGCGCCGTCCTCTCATCATTTGATTGGAAACAGGTTGGCCTGACTGGGAAATAATGTTTAACTCAATTTTTGTACCGCAATACAATCATTTATGATCGGTAATTCAAACTACAACACTATTCCAACTTCCTGGGTTGATGGCGAATTGCGGCTGGCCGGTCTGGACAGCCGCATGATCGGTTTGCTAAGGGCGATAGAGCAAAGCGGCTCGCTCAATCAGGCCGCCAAGCAGGTGGGCTTGAGTTACAAAGGCGCCTGGCAGATCATCGAAAGAGCCAATAACGGCGCGCCGAAAACATTGGTCAGCACCGCCACCGGCGGCAGCAAAGGCGGCGGGACTTGTTTAACCGAGGCGGGAGGCTCTTTGCTGGCGCTGTTTACCCGCCTGGAACAACAGCATCAACAGTTTCTCGATCAACTCAACCGCGGTCTCGCCGACGATCCCGATACGGTTTTGCTGTTGCAGCGCCTGGTGGTTAAAACCAGCGCCCGGAACCAGATTTTCGGCAGTATTGTTGCGATTGAAGCCGGTGCGGTGAATGCCGAGGTAAGCGTGAAATTGAAAGGAGGCGAGCAGGTTATTACTTCTATCACCCAGACATCGCTCAGCGGCCTAGGGTTACAGGTTGGCGCCGACGCGGTTTTGTTGATCAACAGCGCCGATATTACGTTAACAATCGATCCCGGTTCCGACCGGTTTTCGGCTCGCAACCGGTTGTCCGGTAGCGTGATTCGCGTTCTGCAAGATGCAGTGAATGCGGAAGTGATTGTTTTACTGCCCGGCGGCGAAACGCTGGTCGCGACGATTACGCCGCAAAGTGCGGAAAGCTTGGCGCTGACGCCCGGCATGCCGGTCTCGGCGCTGTTTAAAAGCAATGCGCCGGTTTTGGGCGTTTTGTCATCGCTTTGATTGCCATCCTGCCGCTTGGAAGAAATGCAAGACTTATGGCTTTTTATTGCCGATCAAGTGTAAACGTTCTACCGGGTTGATATAATGACAGCTGATTTTATAGTGAGACAATGGCACGCCTGGGCTCCCGGAATGAGCAGTCGCCAAGACTGGCGCAGCCGGAATGACCATCAGGCTTTCATCCCAATGGAAAAAGCGGCGGTGCCGATGACGGTGCCAAAGATACTGCAACGCAGATTAAGCCCATTAGCCCGAGCGGTTTTTAATGCCGCGGATGCTTGTATCGGTAGCGATAAGGCATTGCCCATCGTTTTCAGTTCCGCTCACGGCGAAGTGAATAAATCATTAGAGATGCTCAAAAGCATGCAAAAAGGCGAGGATGTTTCGCCGACAGCCTTCAGCCTGTCCGTTCATAACGCCATATCCGGCTTGTTTTCGATGTCCTACGGCAATCATCAGGAAATTACCGTGATTGCGCCGGGCCAGGACGGCATCGCTCCGGCGTTTATTGAAGCGTTGGGGATTTTGCAGGAACATCATGCCGATGAGGTGCTGATCGTTTGGTACGATGAACCGTTATCGGATTTTTATCCGTCGTTGCCGTTTGCGCTGAATGCGCCTGCCATGTGTGCGTTGGCTTTAAAAATTTCTTTAACCGGGAGTGGATTGCCGTTGCGATTTAACAGATTGTCGGCGCATCGGGACGATGGCGAACATGCTTTGCAGATATTCTCCTTTTTAAAATTTCTCGTTGCCGACGATAAAACGTTGGCGCTGGGCAATCATCGGCATAGCTGGGAATGGCACAAAAAATAGCGGCAAAATTAAGCTATGGTTGGCGTCTTCTGGCAACAGGAATAAGTTTCTTTAGTTTCGGCGTCGGCGGCTTATTACTGTGGATATTCGTATTTCCGGTGTTGTCGCTTTGGCCCGGCAGCCCGCGGCAAAAAGTCGGCCGCGGCCAAAAAGTAGTGTCTTACAGTTTTTATGTCTTCATCGGTTTGATGCACAGATTGGGGGTGATGACTTACGACATCGTCGGTCTGGACAAGCTGAACCGGCCCGGCCAATTGATCATCGCCAATCATCCGACGCTGGTCGATATTGTGTTTTTGAGCAGCCGCATCAAACAGGCTAGCTGCATTGTCAAAGCCGGATTGTTTCATAATCCGTTCATGCGCGGCCCGATACTCAATGCAGGCTACATCAGCAACGGCGATCCCGAGCAAATGATAGCCGACTGCGTTGCCTGGCTGCGCTCGGGCGGGTCGATGATTATTTTTCCTGAAGGGACGCGATCGATACCGGGCAAGCCGTATCATTTTCAACGCGGCGCGGCGGCCATTGCCTTAAAGGCCGATGCCATCGTGACGCCGGTGACGCTGAGCTGCATTCCCGGCACCTTAACCAAAGCCGAGCGCTGGTATCAAATTCCCGAGCGCCGCTTTCATCTGACTATGCGGGTCGGCGAGGATATTCCGCTGGAGCGGTTTGCCAATATTAGTCCAAGATCGGTAGGCGTCCGTCGCTTTACCCGCTATCAGCAAGATTATTTTACCCAACAAAGAGAGCTTTATAAGCACGATGGAAAATGAATTAAAACAACTTATTATTGACACGCTGGATCTGGAAGACATCAGCGTCGCGGATATAGACAGTCAGGCGCCGTTGTTTAATGACGGTTTGGGGCTGGATTCCATCGATGCGTTGGAATTGGGCTTGGCTATCCGCAAAAAATACAACATGAAAATCGATGCCGAAAAAGAGGACGTGGTGAAGATTTTCGCCTCGGTTTCAACGCTGGCAGAATACATTCAAGCCGCGCGCGGTTGAGGCGATGATGATAAAAGAGCGCGAAGAAATTTTAACGGCCGTCAAGGAGATCATGGTCGAGATGTTTGAAATGGACGAACAGGCCATTACGCTGGAGGCGAAGCTGTACGAAGACCTGGATTTCGACAGTATCGATGCGGTGGATATGATCGTCAGGCTTAAGGAAATGACCGGTAAAGCGATCAAGGCCGAGGATTTTAAAACGGCCCGCACCATTGGCGATGTGGTCGAGGCGGTTTATAAGATGGTTAATGATTGAGATGGGGTTGTTGGGTTTATCGACTTTCTTCTCGTTCCCACGCGCTGCGTGGGAATGCCGTCAAGGCGCGCTGCGCCGCGAGGATTAAACGCAATGGGCCGTAGCCGCTACCGGATTTGCCACGAAAAAGCGCCGCATTTTTTGACATGCACCGTGCTGAACTGGATACCGTTATTCACCCGGCCGGAAACGGCAGGCATTGTTCTGGATGCTCTATGTTACCGGCAAGAACAGCACGGCTGGAAAATATACGGTTACGTCATTTTGGAAAATCATCTTCATATGATTGTACAAGCAGAGGATCTATCTACGGAATTGCCGCGTTTTAAATCCTACACGGCTCGCAAACTAATCGATCATCTGAAAGAATGCCGTGCCGAGCGGTTGTTGCAGCAATTAGCGTTTTTCCGCAGAGCATATAAACGTGAGGATCGAGATTACCAATGCTGGGAAGAAGGATCGCAACCACAGCTGATTGAAAACGAGCATGTGCTTCGGCAGAAACTGGATTATATTCATCAAAATCCAGTCAAACGGGGTTATGTCGATGAAGCTGAACACTGGCGGTATTCGAGCGCTAGGGATTATGCGGGTATTGTTGGGTTGATTCCTGTTTTTAAGGATTGGTTGTGATTCGCGGCGCAGCGCGCCTTGACGGCGTTCCCACGCAGCGCGTGGGAACGAGAAAAATGCTGCAACTGCGGCACAAACATCGCGGGGATGGCCCACTCCTACACGGTGTTACGCTAGTTCCCAAGCTCCAGCTTGGGAATTCAGTGCGGGAAGCTCCAGCTTCCAGTCTCGCGAAGCTGGAGCTTCGCCTTCTGGGTTCCCAAGCTGGAGCTTGGGAACCAGCAGAGGATTGGTTGTGATTCGCGGCGCAGCGCGCCTTGACGGCATTCCCACGCAGCGCGTGGGAACGAGAAAAACGAGATAAAGATGCGTTGGTTTGTAAACGGCATAATGGGTTTATCAACCCTGCTATACCCGCTGGCGGTTTTTTTCGGCAGAGACTATTTCGAGCCCTGGAAAATAGCCGCGCTATTGATTGCGTTGCTGTTGGTTAGACTGGCGGCCAGTTATTCGCTGAAACACTGGAGCATGCCGTTATGGGTTGCAGGCATCGCTTACTCAGTATTTGCAATGTGGAGCAATCAACTAAATACGTTGCTGTTTTACCCGATCCTGGTCAACGGCTTGATGCTGTTTATTTTCGGCTGGAGCCTGTTTTCGCCGCCCAGTTTGATTGAGCGTCTGGCCCGTCTTCAACACCCCGATTTACCGCCGGAAGGCGTTATTTATACCCGCCGCGTGACGCAAGTGTGGTGCGTTTTTTTTATTATTAACGGCACTCTGGCCTGGATAACGGCCTTTTGGTGCAGCCTGGAAGTCTGGAGTTTATACAACGGTCTGATCGCCTATGTGTTGATGGGCATTTTATTCGCCGCCGAATACCTGTTCAGGATGAGAACCCTGAAGCATGTCAGATAAGCTGTTGCCTCTGTCCCATTGCTTGATTGCCCAAAGGCCGGATACGCCTGTCGCTTATCATGCCGGGCGGTATTATTCGGCAAAGCAGTTTGCGAACGCGGTTAAATGCCGGGTCGACAAACTGCTGGCGCAACCTTACCGGCATTACGCCTTGTATACCGAAGACGCCTATCCGTTTGCCGTACTGTTATTTGCGTTGCTGCATGCCGGTAAACAAATTTGGATACCCGGCAATAACCGTCCCGGCACTGCCGAGCAATTATCGCCGGACTGTCAGCTGCTCGGCGATTGGCAAAACGGCGACTGTTTCGATTATTGTCTGGATGCGTCGGTTAGTTCCAGCCGGTCTTTATCGCCGTTAAACCCTTTAGATAAACAGCTGGTCATTTTCACCTCGGGCTCTACAGGTCGGGCCAAGCCGATAGCGAAATGCTTGAACCAGTTTCAGCTTGAAATCGCCGCGCTGGAAAAACAGTGGGGCGAACAACTGGGCGATGCAACGGCGTTGGCGACGGTTAGTCATCAGCATATCTACGGCTTGTTGTTTCGCGTGTTATGGCCGCTTTCGTCAGGGCGGTGTTTTCATAGTCAGGCTTATATCAATCCTGAAACGTTAGTGAATGCCATTCAGCCGGGTTCGGCTTACTGGATTGCCAGCCCGGCGCATTTAAAACGCCTGGATCAGCGATCGCCTTGGGAAGGTATTAGAGATTTAAAGGCGATTTTCAGTTCCGGCGGCGCGTTGCCGGAGAGCGCTGCTCAGCAGATATTGAGCGGCGGCGGGCAGGCGGTGATTGAAGTCTATGGCAGCTCCGAAACCGGCGGCATCGCCTGGCGGCGGCAGGATCAGGCTTGGACGCTATTTGCCGGTATCACCTTAAGCAATCCCGATGGCAATTGGCTGCTGCACTCGCCTTATTTGGAAACGGAACAAGGTTGTCGGTTGGACGACCAAATCACCCGGCTGGACGATGGCCGGTTCATGCTGCATGGGCGTTCGGACCGCATCGTCAAAATCGAAGAAAAACGCCTGTCTTTGGCCGAGCTGGAACAACGCTTAACGACTGCGCCGTGGATAGATGAAGCCCATGCGTTGGTAATAAGCAATCACAGGGATGTCGTTGCGGCGGTCATGGTGTTAAATCATCAGGGTTTAGAGCAGTTGGCAATCCAGGGCAGAAACCGGCTGATCAGGCAGCTGCGCAAAACGTTTGAGCAATGGTTTGAGGCCGTGGTGTTGCCCAGAAAGTGGTTGTTTGTTAACACCATGCCGTTAACCGGTCAGGGCAAAATCGACCGGCTGCTGTTAACAAGCCTGTTGGACTTTGATAACCGAAAATTGCCTCAAGCAGTCAATCTTGACATGACGCCGGAAAGCGTCCGGCTTAGCCTTAAGGTACCCGAAGATTTGCTGTATTTTGCCGATCATTTTGCGGGTTACCCGATTTTACCGGGCGTGGTGCAACTGGCTTGGGTCGAACATTTCGGCAAGCTGTTTTTTGTTATCGATAAGCCGTTTTCGCAGTTGGAAGTTGTTAAGTTTACCCAAGTTGTAAAGCCCGGCGATCAATTAACGCTGACCCTGGACTGGAAGACAGCGTCGGGAAAACTGTATTTTAATTTCAGCTCGGAGCGCGGTACGCATAGCTCGGGGCGCATGGTTTACGAGGATAAGATAGAGTGAAAGTATGCAATATAAGAACGAATAACCGCGAAGAACCCAGAGTTTTCAAACTATTTTTCTTCGTGTCCTTCGTGCTCTTCGCGGTGAATAATCCTGTCGGAGTTTCGTAACGAATGAAACCCTGCATCGTCATTCCCGTCTACAACCACGAAGCCGCAATTCCCCAAGTGCTTGCCAAATTAAAACACTTCGGTATTCCGACGTTGCTGGTTAACGACGGCAGCTCGGCGCGTTGTTCTCAAATTCTGGCAGAGTGTGCTGAACGGGAGCCGGATTGGCTCACTTTAATCAACCGTCCGGAAAACGGCGGCAAAGGCGCTGCGGTGCTGGACGGTTTTAAGGCGGCACAGGCCTTGGGATTTAGTCATGCGCTCCAGATCGATGCCGACGGACAGCACGACGTTAACGACATTCCGGCGTTTCTTGACGCCGGGACAAAGCACCCTGAAGCGCTGATTTTAGGCCAACCGCGGTTCGATCAAACCGCGCCGAAGAGCCGTGTTTACGGCCGGACTATCGCCAATCTATGGGTATGGATCAACACCTTGTCGTTTGCGGTTGCAGACAGCATGTGCGGTTTTCGCTTGTATCCGTTAACGGCAGTCGAGGTCTTATCCGGTGTTGCCGACATAGCCGGAGGCATGGATTTTGACATCGACATTTTGGTGCGCTTGTACTGGCAGGGCGTGGACGTCATTAACATACCGACGAAGGTCAATTACCCTTACGACGGCGTATCGCATTTTAAGTTATGGCGGGATAATGTGTTGATCTCGAAAACCCATGCCACACTGTTTTTCGGCATGCTGTTACGCATTCCGCAATTGCTTAACAGGCGCCATCGATGAATAACTCTTCGCATTGGGCAGAGATGGGCGAGTGGAGCATGATTTGGGGCATGCGTTTCTTGCTGCGCGTTTACCTGTTGTTCGGGCGCACCGTATTGCAGTGGTTTTTATATCCCGTCGTCAGTTATTACTGGCTGGCGAACAAGCCGGGCCGGGAAGCCAGTCGGGCTTATCTAAAGCGGGTTGCGCGGCTTTCGCCTGCATCCGGCTTAAGCGGAAGCCTTAAGGACAGCTACCGGCACTTCATCAGCTTTGCCAACGCTATTATCGACAAATTGGCGGCCTGGTCTGGCGCGTTGTCGCGTGCCGACGTAAGCTATAGAGGACGCGACGAATTGCTGGCCCAAGTCAAATCGGGTAAGGGCATAGTCCTGTTGGGCTCGCATTTGGGTAATCTTGAAGTCTGTCGGGTGATTGCGGATTTGGACGACGCTCCCCGCATTAACGTATTGGTACACACCAAACATGCAGAAAAATTCAATCGCCTGCTCAGGCAAACCAACGCGAACAGCGGCTTAAACCTGATTCAGGTAACCGACATCAGCGCTGCCACGGCTATGCTGTTGAGCGATAAAATCGACAACGGCGAATTGGTCGTTATTACCGCCGACCGGACGCCGGTCAGCCGGAATCCGCGGGTGAGCCGGGCTAAGTTTCTGGGAGACGATGCTTCGTTTCCGCAAGGTCCGTTTATCCTGGCCGCATTGCTTAAATGCCCGGTTTACACGCTGTTTTGCTTGAAACAGCAGGGCAGGCAGGTGATCTATTTCGACCATTTCAGCGATCTATTGACGTTGCCTCGGAAAACCCGCGAGCAAGCCTTGCAGCAAACGATACAGCGTTATGCCGGGCGGCTGGAGCATTACTGCTTAATGGAACCGTTACAGTGGTTTAACTTTTTCGATTTTTGGCGAGTCAATGAACAGTAAAAATACCGTAGTTTTCGATGGCAGGCCGTTGACCATTGAAGACGTTTGCCAAATAGCCAACCAACACGCGCAGGCTGAGTTAGGCAGGCAACCGAAATTTATTGAGCGCATCAACAAAGGCGCGCGCTTTATCGATACCTTGTTAAAGGAAGAAGGCTTTGTTTACGGCGTAACCACCGGCTACGGCGAATCCTGCACGGTGTCCATTCCGCTGAATCTGGTCGAGCAACTGCCCCGGCAACTCTACACCTTCCACGGCTGCGGATTGGGCGATCATTTCGATGCGCAACAAACGCGGGCTATTTTGGCGGCGCGATTGACCAGCCTGGCGCGCGGTTACTCGGGCGTGCGCTACAAGCTATTGAAACAGCTGACTGAATTATTAAAGCGGGACATTCTGCCGTTGATTCCGCAGGAAGGTTCGGTCGGCGCCAGCGGCGATTTAACGCCGTTATCCTATGTCGCGGCAGTGCTGGCCGGCGAACGGGACGTGCTTTATCAAGGTGAGCGTCAAGCCGCGCAAACGGTTTTTGCCGGACTTAATATCGAAGCGTTGACCTTAAAACCCAAAGAAGGTCTGGCGATTATGAACGGTACGGCGGCGATGACCGGCATCGCCTGTTTGGCCTATCAACGCGCCGAGTATTTATCCCGGCTGGCGACGCGCATCACCAGTCTGGCCTCGGTCGCCTTAAAAGGCAATGCCTACCACTTTGACGAAAAGCTGTTTTCGGTCAAGCCGCATCCCGGACAAAATCGCGTCGCCGAGCGGATACGCGCGGATTTGCAGTTGCGGCGCAGTGCGCCGCGCCACGATACCCGCTTGCAGGATCGCTATTCGTTGCGCTGCGCGCCGCATATCATCGGCGTGCTGGAAGATTCATTGCCGTGGCTTAGGCAGTTTATCGAAACCGAATTAAACAGCGCCAACGACAACCCGATTATCGATGCCGAAGGCGAACATGTTCTGCATGGCGGCCATTTTTACGGCGGCCATATCGCCTTTGCGATGGACAGCTTGAAAACCGCCGTAGCCAATCTGGCCGATTTAATGGACCGGCAAATGGCGCAGTTGATGGACCCCAAATTCAATAACGGCCTGCCCGCCAATCTGTCCGGCGCTGTTGGCGAGCAAGCGGTGTTGAGCCACGGCTTCAAAGCCTTGCAAATAGCCGTGTCCGCCTGGACCGCGGAGGCGCTTAAACTGACCATGCCTGCCAGCGTGTTTTCCCGTTCCACCGAATGCCATAACCAGGATAAAGTCAGCATGGGCACGATAGCCGCACGGGATTGCATCCGTATTCTGGAGTTGACCGAGCAGGTTGCGGTGGCTGTATTGCTTGCGGTTGTTCAGGGTGTTGAGTTGCGGGGTAATGTCTCGGCGTTAAGTCCTGCTTTGCAAAAGACTGTTGGGCAACTGCGGGAGCATAGTTTGTTTTTGACTGCCGATCGGGCGTTGGAGCAGGAGTTGCGGTTGTGTTTGGCGTTGATCGGAAAACAGCATTGGGATTTGTATGATTAAGGCCAAGCCTCTCATCTTCTCGTTCCCACGCGCCGCGTGGGAATGCAGTCCAGGCGCGCTGCGTCGCACGGGTCGGAGAATATAATGATTCATCAAACCTCAATCGACCTGCAAATCCCCTTCCATGATGTCGACATGATGGAGGTGGTCTGGCATGGGCATTACGCCAAGTATTTTGAAATCGCCCGTTGCGCGCTGCTGGAAAAAATCGATTACAACTATCCGCAAATGCGCGATTCCGGCTATGCGTGGCCGGTCATCGATCTCGGCATCCGTTATGCGCAACCGGCGCTATTCGGGCAGATCATTACGGTAACAGCCAAAATCGTCGAATGGGAAAACCGCCTGAAAATAAACTACCTGATCACCGATAAACACACAGGCTTAAGGCTGACCAAAGGCCATAGCGTTCAGGTGGCTGTCGATTTAGCAACCAAGGAAATGTGCTTTGCATCGCCGAGGATTTTGTTTGAAAAATTGGGGGTAGCTTGGATGTGTTAACTCTCAAAAAACTGGCAGGGTCTTTTTCGTCTTAAGATATACACAAAAATCAATTCTTTAATTAAATGGAAAAACAATGAATTCAAAGTTTAGGCTACTAATAGTTGCAGTTTTTACCAGTGTTTTTTTTCTTAGTGGCTGCGCCACCAGCCGAGCGATTATAGATGTTCCTATGCCAGCATCTGGGGAGGTTTCCAAATCGAATGGCAAAGAAATTTACATTAATTCTGTAACAGATCTGCGAGTGTTCGAAGTAAAACCACCTGTGCCTAGCACACCATCACTAGACCCATCGGAAGAACAGGGCGACAAAATAAAGCAACGTGCCATTGCACGCAAAAGAAGCGGTTATGGTATGGGGCTAGGAGATATTCTTTTGCCAGAAGGAAAGACAGTGGAATTCTTGATAACTGCTGCCCTTAAACAGGCCTTTATTGAAAAGGGCTATAGTGTTCTTAACAAGAAAGAACAGATTACTGATAATGCCTATATTGCTGATGTGAAAATAAATAAGCTATGGTCATGGATGAATCCTGGATTTTTGGCAATCACTTTAAGTACAGAAATTACAACTGATATTGTCATTAAAAATAACGAGGTAACCGATGAAAAAAATATATCAGTCAAGATCTCAGATAATTTTCAAACAGGCGTAGAAAGTAACTATGTGGAAGTTATGCAGAGTGCGCTAACGGCGTATATAACTGAATTAAAGCTTAAGCTTAAATAGTGCGTGTAGATTGTATATTTTCATTATTTGGCGGTTGAGTTATATGTTTAGCAAGAACAGCACTGGATTACGCTGTCGCACTATCTCGACTACTTTCTTAAAAACGTTATTTCTGTTTTTTTTGTTGCTACGGACTCCATCAATAATAACTTCCGCTTATGGTTCCCACGCTCTGCGTGGTAACCCAGTCAGGGACGCTCCGGCGTCCCGAACCGCAGAGCGGTTCAGGCTGCATTCCCACGCAGAGCGTGGGAACGATGAGTTTATGTTTCGGGAAGTTATTACCGATCATATCCGAAGTCAACGTTATTCTGACGATGTATTAGCTCAAATTACCGCGCGATTGGCAAAAACACCGATCACCCAAGGCGACTTTCATCAGCAAAAACAGCTGAAGGTATTGCACAAGCCGTTAATCTCGACGGGCACCTTTACCTACGACAAAAACAAGGGCGTTATCTGGAAAACCCTGACGCCGGTTGTTTCATTGTTGTTAGTCAATGACTCGAAGCTGCTGACAGGACAAGGCGAGCAAGCGGTGCCGACGGCTTTCGGCAAGGTTTTCAAGGCCATGCTCGGCGGCGACTTGGCGGCGTTGACCGATGGCTTTAGCGTGACCGCAATCGATCAAAAAACAGCTTGGCAATTGGTGCTAACACCCAAGGACGAGATGCTGAAAAAAGTCATCAGCACGCTGCTGTTATCCGGCGACACCGAGCTGCGCGAATTGGAAATACGCGAAGCGGGGGGCAATATCACTCGTATTACTTTCGACAACATCACCCATCCTGCACAGTTAACCGACGAGCAACAAGCCGATTTTGAACGTTTATCACCCTAAGCCGACCGCAGCGCTGTGGCTGGCCGGAATGCTGGTTATCGGTATTCTCGGCGGCCAAGCATTGACCGAAGACTGGCTGGAAACCGGCTTTTTAGCGTTATTGCCGACCGGCGAGCAGCAGCCGGACATCGCCAAAGCCACAAGGCAGCATAATCAGCTGTCGAACCGGAAAGTGATCTGGCTGGCGGGCGCTATGACGTCCGGGGAAGCGATTGCTCATGCCCAAAAGCTCAAGCGGCAACTGGAACAGAGTGGATTGTTTAGCAAGGTGCTGCTGGAGTTTCCGCAGCAACACTATATCCAGCAGTATCAACAGTTGTTTCCTTATCGTTATCAGCTGTTGGATACGCAAACGCAAGCCCTGTTGGCGGCTAATCCCGATCAGTTAATCAGGCAAAACCTGGAAATACTGAACAGTCCCATCGGGCAGATGCAGGCGGCCGATCTGGAACGCGATCCGTCGTTGCTGTTTGGCCGTTATTTCAGCGCGCAAAATCCTATCAAGCTGAATCTGGAGCAGGGCATCGTCGTGTTGTCCGACCGGCAGCGGTTTTGGGCGTTGTTATTGACCGATTTACAGGATGAACGGTTGCAGTTGGATAAGCTGGAAACCTTGTCGAGCCTGGTTGACAGCGCCACCGGGCAAGTCAAAGCGGCCGGCGGCGAGTTGCTGGTTTCCGGCATGGCGTTGTTTACCGCGCATGGCGCACAATCGGCTAAACAGGAAATTTCCACGGTCGGCGTCGGTTCGAGCCTCGGTATTATCGTGTTGCTGTGGGCGACTTTCCGAAGCGTCAGGCCGTTGCTGTTATCGAGCCTCGCGATAGGCAGCGGCCTGCTTGCCGCGTTGGTTATCTGTGTGCTGTTTTTCGGCAAGATACATATTCTTACGCTGGTGTTCGGGGCCAGCTTGATCGGAGTCGCCGACGACTATGCGCAGCATTTTTTGTGCGACAGTTTCGGCGAGAAGGACTGGAATCCCCGAAAAGGCCTAAAGTTTATTTTGCCGGGACTGTCTTTAGGGCTGGCAAGCAACCTGTTAAGTTATGCGGGCTTGGGTTTTTCGCCGTTTCCGGGCTTGCAGGAAGTGGCGTTATTTTCCGCGATGGGTTTGCTGGTCGCATGGCTGACGGTGGTGCTGCTGTTTCCGTTGCTGTTAACCGGGTTCACCTTCGATCATCAGCCGGGCATACTTAAACTGACTAGCTATTGGGAACAACGTTGGCCGCTTTGGGTATTTAAACACCGGCGCGTCTTAAGCTTGCTGCTGGCGGTTTTTGTTGCAGGCGGTCTGTGGCGGCTGACGCCGCAGGATGATGTGCGCTTGCTGCAATCGCCGCCGGCCGAGTTAATTCGCACTGCCGATAAAATCCGTTCGTTATTTCCGATGAGTCCCGATAATCAGTTTTTTCTGGTGTCGGGCAAGGATCAAGCCGACTGGCATCAAAATGAACAAAGACTGCTTAACCGTCTGGATGCGTTGAAACAGCAAAAAGCGCTGACAGCTTATGAGGGCTTGAGCAACTATTGGCCCGATGCGGACCGGCAGCAGCAAAACTACCGGCTGTTAAAGAGCACGCTGTATGATTCAGGCCTGCTTGAACGCTACATGACCGATCTCGGCTTCGACCGGACGGCGGTGCAAGCCGAACTCAAGCAGTTTGCCCAGGCTGAACGGAATACATTGGCATTGCCCGAATGGCTGGCGACTGCCGATGAAACCAAGCTGCAGTTGTGGCTGGGCTGCGCACAGAGCCGTTGTCAAAGCACGGTTGCGTTAATCGGTATCAAGGATATGAACGTATTAACGGCGTTACAGGATTTGCCGGGCGTAACCTGGGTAGATCAGGTCGAGTCGGTGTCGTCACTGTTTGCGCGTTATCGGGTCAGGGCCGGCGGCTTGTTGCTGGTTGCTTTCTGTCTGGCCTCGCTGGGCTTGGGCCTTAAGTTCGGTTGGCGCAACGGCGCAACCATCATGTCGGTGCCGGTTGCGGCGCTGGCGGTTTCGTTAGCGATGCTGGGCTGGTTCGATCAGTTGTTCAGCCTGTTCAACCTGTTTGCGTTATTGTTGGTGTTGGGCATCGGCGTCGATTACGGCTTGTTCTTTTTTATGGCCGGAGACCGACGCGCCAGCACCTCGCTGGGGGTTACGCTGTCGGCATTGACGACCTTGCTGGCGTTCGGCTTGTTGGCGATAAGTTCCACCGAGATCGTGCATGCCTTCGGTTTTACGGTAACTGCCGGAATTGTAACGGCGCTGCTCAGCGCGCCGTTGATCGGGCTTAAGGTGGTTTACTCACCACGAAGGTACGAAGAAAAAACATAAACTTCGTGTCTTCGTGGTAAATAACAGAACCCGATAGGCAGGGTAAATTTTTTATCGGGCATCGTTTAATTCTGCTTTGTCAGATTTCATGAATACAATAATTCAATATCGTCATTCCGGCATGGATTGCCGGACCCGTTAGAGCGCGTAGCGAATCCAGGCGCCATGGATGGATTAACGCTTACCATCCATGGCACTGGATACCCGCTTCCCGGCGGGTATGACGAGCTTACGTATAATCTGACAAAGTAGAATTAAGGAGTATAAAAATCAATATGACAATTAATAAAGGCGAAATTATCATCATCGGCGCCGGGCCTTCCGGGAGTATCGCCGGGGCATTGCTGCAAAACCGGGGTTTTAAAGTGACCATTCTGGAGCGGCAGCTGTTTCCGCGCTTCAGTATCGGCGAAAGTTTGTTGCCGCAATGCATGGAATTCATACAGCAGGCCGGGATGCTGGATGCGTTGGTCGACGCCGGGTTTCAGTATAAAAACGGCGCGTCTTTCGTATACCAAGACCTGCATACCGAGTTTTCCTTTGAAGACAAATTCAGCCCCGGCATGGGCACCACGTTTCAGGTGCAGCGCGGCCGGTTCGACAAGTTGCTGGCCGATGAAGCGGTGCGCATGGGCGTCGATATCCGGTGGCAGATGGAGGTGACGGCGGTCGATTTTTCCGCCGACCGGCCTGAATTGACGGTGCGCAACAACCAAGGCGAGATCATAACCTACCGGGCCGACTTTGTGCTGGATGCCAGCGGTTTCGGGCGTATCTTGCCCAAGTTGCTGGATTTGGAATCGCCTTCCGGGTTTCCGGTCAGGCAAGCCTTGTTCGGGCATATCGAAGACCGGATCGGGGAAGGGCGATTCGACCGGAACAAAATCCGGATCACCGTGCATCCCGAGCATAAGGATGTCTGGTATTGGCTGATTCCGTTCAGCAACGGACGCAGCAGCGTCGGCGTGGTTGCGGAACCGGAATTTCTTCAGGGCTGGGACAATAACGACCAAGCCTTGCAGGACATCATCAATCAAGACCCCAGTTTGAGCGCATTGCTTCAGAACGCTGTGTTCGATGAAAAAATCAACACCATCGTCGGCTATTCCGCCAATGTAAAAAGCTTGTACGGTAAAGGCTATGCGTTATTAGGCAATGCCGGCGAGTTCTTGGACCCGGTGTTTTCATCCGGCGTTACCATTGCGATGAAGTCGGCCAGCTTGGCTGCGGAGGTGTTGGTCAGGCAATTTAATAATGAACCGGTGGACTGGCGGCAGGATTACGCCGAACCCTTGCAGCGGGGCGTCGATACGTTCCGGGTGTTTGTCGATGCCTGGTATGACGGCCGTTTTCAGGATGTGATTTTTCATCCACGGCAACAACCGGAAGTTAAGGCGATGATCAGTTCGATACTGGCCGGTTATGCCTGGGATGAAAATAATCCTTACGTCAAAAATGCGCGTCCGAGGTTGGATACGCTGGTTGAATTATGCCGGGGTTGATTTTTTTCTCGTTCCCACTGGCCGTGTTCATCGTTATACATAATTTTCTCATTCCGGCAGTCCCTTGCCTGACGTTAGGCGGGAAACGCATCGGTATAGAGACCTTCCAGGTTTTAAAAACCTGGAAGGTCTGGCTCGCAACGTTTCGAACGAACTCCGTTCTACTTTGTTCGAAAGTTGCCTGTGGTGCTGGTTTCGGCATCAAAATTATAAGTGCGATGTTTTTACTCTGGCTGTCCGGCTGTGCGCCGATGCAGCCGGAGCCAGTGACCGTTAAACCGGAACTGATGCCGATCGCACAGCCCTTAGGCCCGGCCAGGCGCATCGTGCAGCAAATAAACGCAGTGTGGGCGGATAGGCAGGAATCCTTATTAGCTGTTCTGGAACTGGACGCAAAACATATCGCGATGGCCGGGCTCAGTAATGACGGCTTGAGCCTGTTCAATTTAAGCTACGACGGACACGCCATAGTCTCCGATAAAAGCCCGCTATTACCGGAGTCGGTCAATCCGGAATTCATCATTACCGATCTGCAACTGGTTTATTGGCCGATTGCCGAACTGCAAAAGAACCTTCCGGCCGGATGGCGCTTGGAACAATCCGGTAAAAAACGCTTTTTATATATCAGCGATAAAAAACAGGTCGAAGTTAATTATGTATCTCCCGATCCGGTTTGGCCTAAGGCCGTCGAGCTGGTCAATTTCCAGTACAATTACCGCTTGAATATTAAAACCATAAGTTATGACCTTATACCTGAATGATTTGGGTTTACTGTGCGCAGTCGGCAACAGCAAAACCGAAGTACTGACGCGCCTGCTGGCCGGCGACCGGTCGGGATTATCCGTTAGCGATGAGTTCGGGACTCGCTGTTTTGTCGGTGCCGTTTCTGTTGGCCTCCCGGAGATTGAAGGTATTTACAATTGTCGGAATAACCGCCTGTTGCTGGCGGCATTAAGCCAAATCGAACAAACGGTGCATGACATGATCGCCCGGTTCGGCGCCGATCGTATCGGCATTGTGCTGGGCACCAGCACATCGGGGGTTCGCAATACCGAGCTGGCGTTGGCGTATTGGGCTAAACACGGCGTCTTGCCGGATCAGTTCCATTACAAGCAGCAGCAAATGGGCGCCGGGGCGGATTTTTTGGCGGATTTTATCGGTATCCAAGGGCCTGCCTATACGATTTCCACAGCCTGTTCTTCCAGCGGCAAGGCGTTTGCGTCGGCGCGCCGGTTGATCGGGCAGGGCATCTGCGATGCCGTTATTGTCGGCGGAGCGGACAGTTTGTGCAGTTTGACCGTCAATGGCTTTGCGGCGCTGGAATCGATCAGCACCGGGTTGTGCAAGCCGTTCGGCGCGCATCGGGACGGCATCAATATCGGCGAAGCGGCCAGTCTTTTTGTATTGAGTAAAGAGCCGGGGCCGGTCATTTTGCAAGGCATAGGCGCAAGCAGCGACGCTTATCATTTTGCCGCCCCCGACCCGGATGCGACCGATGTGATCAGGGCCATGCAACAGGCGCTGGACGATGCGGGCAAAACAGCGGCGCAGATCGATTACCTGAATCTGCACGGCACGGCCACGGTATTGAACGATGCGATGGAAAGCAAAGCGGTCAACGCATTGTTCGGATCGACAGTGGCGGCGAGTTCCAGTAAGGGGATGACCGGGCATGCCTTGGGCGCTGCGGCGGCATTGGAATTGGCTTTTTGTTGGTTGCTGCTGACTCATGACGACGATCAAGGCGCGTTGATAGCGAACATTAACGATGATGAACCGGATGTTGCGCTGCCTGAGTTAAATCTGGTTAAAAAAGGCGCAATGTTGGGGCGTAGAATTAACACTTGCCAAAGCAACTCTTTTGCTTTCGGCGGTAATAACCTGTCCATTGTGCTGGAGCGGGCATGATCGATGTTGCCGACGTGATTCCGCATACCGGCGACATGGTGTTGCTGGATCGCATCATCGATTATGACGATCAGGGCTTGACTGCCGAACTGATGGTGCGCGGCGATGGCTTGTTCGGCGACGATCAAACCGTTCCTGCCTGGGCCGGGATTGAATATATGGCGCAAACGATAGCCGCGTATGTCGGGATAAAGGCAAGACAGGCCAACGAGCCGATACGGATGGGTTTTCTGCTGGGAACCCGGCGCTACAGCAGTAATGTTGCGGCGTTTAAGGTCGGCGCAAGGTTAACGATACGGGCGGAGAAAATTATACAAGATGACGGCTTGGGGGTTTTTGACTGCCGGATTATGGGGGAGGGCGTGGAAGTCACGGCCAACCTTAATGTTTATCAGCCTCCGGTAAACACACTGATATAAGCGCCTCGTTCCCGCGCAGTACGCTCGTAAACGTTTGACCGATGAAGATTTATCGAAATCGTTGCGAGTTAGACCTTCCAGGTTTTTAAAACCTGGAAGGTCTGGATAGCGAGATGAAGTATTGAAACAACACATGAGTATATTATGAATAAAACTGTTTTAGTGACCGGTTCCAGCCGGGGCATCGGTAAAGCGATTGCGTTATATCTGGCTAAACAGGGTTTTGATTTGGTCATCCATTGCCGCAGCCAGCGTATGCAGGCCGAGGACGTTGCGGCGGAAATCGAACAGCTGGGGCGGCAAGCCCGGATTTTGCAATTTGACATCGCCGACCGCGCGCAATGCAGCGAGCAACTCAATCAGGATATTGACAGCCGCGGCGCTTATTACGGCGTGGTCTGTAATGCCGGGATCACGGCCGATAACGCCTTTCCGTCGCTGACCGGCGAGCAGTGGGACAGCGTGATTCACAGCAATCTGGACGGTTTTTACAATGTCTTGCAACCGGTGGTGATGCCGATGGTCAGGCGTCGCAAGCCCGGACGCATCGTCACCTTATCTTCGGTTTCCGGCCTGATGGGCAACCGCGGCCAGGTCAATTACAGCGCCGCAAAAGCCGGCATTATCGGTGCGACCAAAGCGCTGGCTTTGGAGTTGGCAAAGCGCGACATCACCGTCAATTGCGTGGCGCCGGGCCTTATCGATACGGAGATGGTCCACGAGTTGCCGCTGGAAGAAATCAAAAAAATGATTCCGGCGCGCAGAGTCGGCAGCCCCAAGGAAGTCGCGGCGGTCGTGGCTTTTTTAATGTCCGAGGATGCCGCTTACGTGACCCGGCAGGTTATTTCGGTTAACGGCGGCTTATGTTGAAGCGCGTGGCGGTGACCGGCATGGCGGGGCTTTCGCCGATAGGCAACGACTGGCCGCAAGTCGCCGAGCGCCTTAAAAACAAGTCGACCGGCATTAAATTCATGCAGGATTGGGATAAGTACCAAGGCTTGAATACCCGCCTGGGAGGGCCGGTCGATTTCATCCGGCCTGAGCATTATTCGCGTAAGCAAGTCCGCGGCATGGGCCGCGTCGCCTTAATGGCGACTCGCGCAACCGAACTGGCGCTTGGCGATGCCGGTTTGTTGCATGACGATTGCCTTAAGAGCGGACAGACGGGCATTGCTTACGGCAGCTCATCGGGCAGCCCCGATGCAATCGCCGAGTTCGGCAATATGCTGATCAATCATGCCGCCGGCGGCTTGAATGCCACTTCGTATATCAGGATGATGAGCCATACCGCGCCGGTCAATATCAGCCTGTTCTTCGGCATCAACGGCAGGATTTACACAACTTCAAGCGCCTGTACTTCGGGCAGTCAGGGCATAGGCTACGGCTATGAGGCGATAAAGTTCGGCTTGCAAAAACTGATGGTGGCGGGCGGCGCCGAAGAACTATCGGCGATTCAGGCCGCAGTGTTCGACACTTTGTTTGCAACCAGTCTGCGTAATGAGTCGCCGGATAAAAGTCCCCGGCCTTTCGATCGCGACCGCGACGGTCTGGTCATCGGCGAGGGCGCGGGTACGTTGATATTGGAAGAACTGGAACATGCCTTGGCGCGCGGCGCTCATATCCATGCCGAAGTGGTGGGGTTCGGCAGCAATTCGGACGGCCTGCATGTCACCCAGCCTAACAGCGGCAGCATGCAGGTTGCGATGCGTCTGGCTTTGCAGGATGCCGGGCTTGATGCCTCCGCGATCGGTTACATCAGTGCGCACGGCACTGCAACCGGTCACGGCGATGTCGCCGAAAGCCATGCGACCGCGGCGGTATTCGGCGATAAAACCCCGATCAGCGCGCTGAAAAGCTTTACCGGCCACACGCTGGGCGCTTGCGGCGCGCTGGAGGCCGGGGTGGCAATTAATATGATGAATGAAGGCTGGTTTCATGCCACGGCCAATCTCGATAATATTGACCCTGAATGCGCCCGGCTGGACTACATCAAAGAGGATGTCCGCAAACTCGATTGCGACTATGTGATGAGTAATAATTTTGCTTTCGGCGGTATCAACACCTCTTTGATTTTTAAGCGTTGGGATGGCTGACATGCCGCTCGATTTGGAGAGTGGCGATAACAAGCTTGTCGCGGATTAACGGCGGTTTCTAGGATACAAAGGGAGGCTCTTTTACTGGCCAAGGTTATCCACATTTTCTGTGGATAACTTTGTGGATAAGCTGGAAATAAGCGACCTAACTATTCACTTCTTAAGCTTTTTTGTTAGATTGGTCAGATTATGGACAGCCTGCGGTTCGCTATAAATACCGCATAAAGTATCAATGACTTAGCTTGCGTAAAAGTAATTTTAGCGGTGTTTTTCCATAAGCGGGCTGAGCTTTTACAGGTATGCGGCTGAAACAAAAGTGTATTGAGCGCGCTTGTGGAAAAGGTTGCTTTAGGAATTCGTTGTCAAGCTTTATTTGCTTGAATACGGCGGGCTTGGGACGGCTCAATTAATCGATTGAGATATTCGATTGTGGCTTGAAAAAACCGCAAATAGATGAAGGGGAGAACGGATACGATTGTTGCCCGGAATTGGGGGCGACCGGTGAAGAAGGTCGCCCAGAGCTCGGCTGTATTAATGCAGCCTTGCTGTTGTCTATCTTTGCGGAGTATAAGTCCATTCAAATTAATCCGCCGGGCGGATTAATCTAGATAATCAAGTTGTGACAACGCCCTGTTGCCGTGCGGCTAAGGCAGTTGAATAACCGGGGGATAGTGCTGTGCTGCTCGAGCGGTTAATATTTTAATGGCGTCTGCCATTTTTACCGGCAGTCGTATCTTCAAATTTAACTTTTAAAGGTTTTCCGCAATACAGATTGCCGTCTAGCGCGGCTATCGCGGCTCTTGCTTCGTGACCTTCCATTCCGATAAAGCCGAAGCCCCGGCATTTTCCGCTAAATATATCGGAAACAAGCTGAATGGAGCGGACTTTGCCGTATTCAGAAAATAAAGCCTGTACAGTTTCTTCAGTGGCTTCGCTAGGTAAGTTTCCTACAAAAATTCGTTTCAAAAGACATGTCCTAAATTAGGGGGTGAGTTGATTGGCCGGATGATCCGGTTATGCCACAACCCCGCTAATTATCGAAGGCGGGGTTGGGTGTTGGACAGTAAGGCGGGTTTTAAGCGGCGCTTACTTGTGATGCTTGCGGGCCTTTAGGGCCTGATTCTACATCGAACTTAACCGCTTGGCCTTCAGCCAGGGTGCGGTAACCGCCGTCGCTGGCGATTGCGGAAAAGTGTACGAACACGTCTGCGCTGCCATCGCTAGGTGAAATAAAACCGAAACCTTTAGCTTCGTTAAACCACTTAACAGTACCTGTTGCCATAAAATTACCTATATAAATCAATGAAAAATGTTTGATTGCAAATCATGCCGGGCAATTTTAAGGAGAAAAGCGAATGGAATTTCTGAAAAGTGCTGAATAACATGCAAAACGTAAGTAGACAGCTTGCGTTTGTGCGGAGTGCTGTCTACTAAGGGCTGCATTATAGAGGCTAATGCCCAGTATAGCCATTGATAATTTAGAATGCGGTGTTTCCAATAGCGATAAAAGCACTAAAGATTCCGCTAAAAATAGCGTTCTCTTGTGCGTGCCTAATAAAAAAACGTAGTCCGCGAAAGGCACAAAAAACACGAAAAAAGCGAGCTACAGGGGTACTAAATATTGGCAAAAAAACGTTAACGACGGTTTCTTCGCTCGAAGTTATCGCGACGGCTGTCTCTGTCATCGTTATGTTGGCGACCGTTTCCGTAGCTAAAAGGACGATCGTCGCCTCTGTCATGTTGGTGACGGTATTCCTGCCGGCCATTGCCCCAGTGGCGCTGAATACTGTATTGATCATGGTGGTCATGAGGTGGAGAATAGCTATTACCTTGACGATAGCCATGATCATAGCGATCCGGTCTTTCGCCGTAATAGTTTCTGTGCATAATGGTATATCCGCTGCTGTAAGCAACATTACCGGGATAATACGCATAGTGCTGCGGATAATGGGCGCAGGCGCCGAGCAGCAGCGCAAAACCGATGAGCGGCATTTTTTTAGCGATCGAGTTCATTTTTATAGCCCATGATAGTTAACCCAGGCTAAAGAATATCTGTAGATCGCTGAATGCCGAATGAATCGACATGCTGTGACTACCGCCAAATACAACCGTTAATCACGCTGACATAACTAACAGGAAGATCATGAAACACCATCAAGTCGTTGATGCGCGCATCACCCCCGAAGGCCGTCTGGATGTGCTGTCCAAGGCCGAAGTAACCAAGTTGCTCGATACCAGCCAGGGCGGATTGTACCGGCTGTTCCGCAATTGCTCGCTTGCGGTATTGAATTGCGGCAGCACCATGGATGACGGCAAGGAATTGCTGGAACGCTATCCCGATTTTGAGATACGCGTAGTCCAGGAGCAGCGCGGTATTAAGCTGGATGTCAAGTCGGCTCCCGCCCATGCCTTTGTCGACGGCAAAATGATCAAAGGCATCAACGAGCATTTGTTTGCGGTGCTGCGCGACATCATCTACGTCAGCGACGAGATCAATAATAATCCGATGTTTGACCTGAACAGCTCGGACGGCATCAGCAGCGCCGTGTTCCACATCTTGCGCAACGCCAAAATCCTGCGGCCGATGACCACGCCAAAAATGGTGGTGTGTTGGGGCGGGCATTCAATCAGCCGTAAGGAATACGATTACACCAAGACGGTCGGTCACGAGATGGGGCTGCGCGGTTTGGATATTTGCACCGGCTGCGGTCCGGGCGCGATGAAAGGCCCGATGAAAGGAGCCACTATCGGTCACTCCAAGCAGCGGATAAAAAACGGCCAGTATTTGGGGATAACCGAACCCGGCATTATTGCCGCCGAATCGCCGAATCCGATTGTCAACGATCTGGTGATCCTGCCGGATATTGAAAAACGCCTGGAAGCTTTTGTCCGTACCGGGCATGGCATCGTGGTGTTTCCCGGCGGCGCGGGCACCGCGGAGGAAATCCTTTATATACTGGGTATCCTGCTGCATCCTGAGAATAACGACATGCCGTTTCCGCTGATATTTTCCGGGCCTGACAGTTCGGAAGATTACTTCAAGGAAATCGACCGGTTTATAGCCGGCACCCTGGGCAAATCCGCGCAGCAGCGCTACAAAATCATTATCGATAATCCGGTGCTGGTCGCCCAAGAAATGCTGTCGGGCATCCAGCAGGTGCGGCAATTTCGTAAAGAAACAGGCGATGCCTACTATTTCAACTGGCAGCTTAAGATCGACCATGTGTTTCAACAGCCGTTTATGCCCAGCCATGACAACATGAGAAATCTGGCCTTGCATAAAGATCAGGAAAATCACCAGCTCGCCGCCAACCTGCGCCGGGCGTTTTCCGGCATCGTGGCGGGTAACGTAAAAGACGAGGGTATACGCGCGATCGAACAATACGGTCATTTCGAAATTCGCGGCGATGAGGACATCATGGCATTGATGGATTCCCTGTTGAGCTCATTTGTTGAGCAACACCGGATGAAATTGCCGGGCAAGAAATATTTGCCGTGTTACAAGATTATCAAGTAACGCGTCTTTGACGACAGGCGACTAAAGAGTGTTTATTCACCACGAAGACACGAAGAGCACGAAGCAATAAAATTTCGTGCTCTTCGTGTCTTCGTGGTGATAATTTTTTAAATACCATTCCAGCATCATGAAAGTCATCCTGACCGAAAAACCCTCAGTCGCCCGCGACATAGCCAAATGCCTGAACATCAGCAACAAGCGCGACGGTTATTTTGAGGGCAACGGCTACCAAATTACCTGGGCGTTCGGCCATCTGGTCGAACTGAAAGAGCCGGATGAATATAACCCCGCCTGGAAACGCTGGTCGTTGGAATCCCTGCCGATCATACCGGAACAATTCGGCCTAAAAGCCAGGGGCGATGCCTCCGCGCAAAAACAGCTGAACACCATCAAACACTTGTTCAAGGCAGCCGACGAAATCATCTGCGCGACCGATGCCGGACGGGAAGGGGAGTTGATTTTCAGGTACATTCTGTCCTGGGCGGAGTGCCTGCAAAAACCGTTTAAACGCCTGTGGATCAGCTCTCTAACCGACGATGCGATACGCAAGGGTTTTGCAACGTTGCAGGAAGGCCATGCCTACGACGGACTTTATCGCGCGGCCAAATGCCGTAGCGAATCGGACTGGATCGTCGGCTTGAATGCCACCCGGCTGTACACCCTCAAGTTCGGCGGGCAGGGCGGCTTATGGACGATAGGCCGGGTGCAAACGCCGGTGCTGGCGCTGATCGTGCAAAAAGATGCGGACATCGCCGGTTTCATACCCAAGGATTTCTGGGAATTGCACACCTTGTACCGGGACGCCGATTTTCAATATGTCGGCGGGCGCTTCGACTGCAAAGCCGATGCGGAAGCCCTGTTAAGCCAAATCTCGGGCCGGGATTTCCGTATTACCGAGGTCAAGGGCAAAAAGGAAACGCTCAGCCCGCCGTTATTGTACGATTTGACCGATCTGCAAAAAGACATGAGCATTCGCTACGGCCTGACTGCGGATCAAACCTTAAGCGCCGCCCAGCAGTTATACGAGAAAAAACACGTTACCTATCCGCGTACCGACAGCCGTTGTTTAACCAACGATATGAAGCCGGGCATGAAGCCCTTGTTGGAAAAATTACGATCTGGATTCGAGCGGCAGATTGAGCCGCTCGATCTCGATAAACTGGCCTTGAGCAGCCGCATCTTCAATGACGCCAAAGTCAGCGATCACCATGCCATCATTCCTACGACCGCATTGCCGGGTTCGCTGTCGGGTAACGACGCCAAAGTTTACGAAGCGATAGTCCAGCGCTTTATTGCGGCGTTTTATCCGCCCTGTATCAAACAAATTACCACGGTTCTGGGCGAGGTTTGCCCATCGGGAGAGGGCCGGAGTGAAGGGGGGCTAAAAGGTGAATCTTCCACTGTAAAGTTCAAAACCACCGGCACCATTATCGAATCGCCCGGCTGGCAGGTCTTGTATAAAAATGATGCGTCAAAGACGTCCGATAAAGAGTCGAAAATCCTGCCCAACTTTGTACAAGGCGAAACCGGCCCGCATCAGCCGTCGATAAACCCCGGCAAAACCACGCCGCCCAAGCCGTATAACGAAGCGAGCTTGCTGAGCATCATGGAATCGGCCGGTAAAACCTGCGACGACGAACAACTCAAGGAAGCGCTAAAAGAAAAAGGCCTCGGCACACCGGCAACCCGCGCCTCGATCATCGAGGTGTTAATCAGGCGGAACTACATCCAGCGGCAAAAAAAGACCTTGGTCAGCACCGAATCGGGACGGCATCTGATTGCCATCATCGCCGACGACAGGCTTAAGTCTGCGGCCATGACCGGCGAATGGGAAGCCAAGCTCAAAAAAATAGAACATAACGCTTACGATGCCGATCAGTTCATGACCGAAATCATCCGCTTTACCCAGAAAATAAAAGACCAAGCGGACCGGCCGCTTTACGACCAAAGCCGCTTGGGCGACTGTCCGCTGTGTCAAAAACCCGTCATCGAAGGCAGAAAAGGCTACGGTTGCAGCGACTGGAAAGCCGGCTGCCGGTTTGTATTATGGAAAGAAATGTATGGCGTACCGGTCACACGGGACATGGCCTGCCAATTGCTGCAAAATAGTCGAACCCTGCACAGTTACGCGATCAAGCCAAACGATGACGTATTCAATGCCCAACTGACCCTCAATAAACGGGGCGAAACCGGCTATGTTAAAGCCGAGTCGGGAACGCGAACTGTAGTAAAAGAGGCCATTGCCGATTGCCCATTATGTAACGGCAAAATCGTTGAAACGGTAAAAGCTTACAGCTGTAGCGAATGGCGCAACGGTTGCAAATTGGCGATCTGGAAAACCGTCGCGCATAAAAAGATCAGCTTGGCGATGGCTAAAAAATTACTAAGCAAAGGGGAGACGGGAAAATTAAAAGGCTTTAAGTCCGGCAAAGGCACGGAGTTTGAAGCCAACCTGAAACTGGTCGACGGTAAAGTTGAAATGGATTTCTCGGGCAGTTAATAGAAACTTGTGCGTCGCTGTAATTGGCTGTGGATATTTTAAATCGGCCGCCGGTTTTTAAACAGCGTCAGAAGGTCGGTGTAATATATGTCCATTGCATATCAACAAGGTCGCGTTTTTTTTCCTGCCGGGGAGCGGCGATTTAAAGAACCGGTTTTTGTTAAGCAAAAAGTATCAGCAGCCATAAGTAGGTGTTTATAAGTTTCTTAACATGAACGGCATGTGTGGGAGCGGCTTTAGCCGCGACAATCGCGGCTAAAGCCGCTCCCACACATGCCGGAAAACTCTTGCCCAACTATTTACTACTCTAAAGACAGCAGGAGCCTGCATGGATAAATCAACCTCCGCCCACGACCCGTTCTCTCCGGACACCTCGGTTGATCCGGCTTACTTCGATGCGGACAGCGTGTTGCCGATCATCGGCATCGGAGCCTCGGCCGGCGGGCTTGAAGCGCTCGAACAGTTTTTCAGTCATGCTCCTGATAACATGGGCGTCGCTTTCGTGGTCGTTCAGCATCTCGATCCCAGCCACAAGTGCATGATGGCCGAATTGCTGCAACGCACTACGGCGATGAAGGTATTAGAAGCCCAAAATCGCATGAAAATAAAACCGGATTGCGTTTATGTAAATCCGCCGAATAAAGAGCTGTCCATCCTGCACGGCACGCTTTATCTGCTCGACCCGATTGCACCGCGCGGATTAAGCCTGCCTATCGATGCTTTTTTCTGTAGCCTGGCTGAAGATCGGCGCGAGCAAAGTATCGGCATCCTGCTTTCGGGCATGGGGTCGGACGGTACGCAGGGCCTTCGCGCGATCAAGGAAAAATCCGGCCTGGTGCTGGTGCAAAGTCCTGCCGAAGCCAAATACGACAGCATGCCGCGCAGCGTTATTGAGTCGGGGCTGGCCGATATTATCGGCACTGCGGCAGAACTGCCTGGGCATATCATTAACTATCTCCAGCGGCCCCACCGGGATGCCTTGGTCAGTTCAGGCCTGTTATTGGAAGACAGCTCCCTGAGCGCTCTGGAAAAAATTGCCGTGCTGCTGCGGGTCCGAACCGGCAACGATTTTTCGTTATACAAGAAAAGCACGATATATCGCCGCATCGAGCGACGCATGGAACTGCATCAACTCGATAACATCGCCACTTACGTGCGTTATCTGCGCGAAAACCCGCAGGAGCAGGATTTATTGTTCAAGGAATTACTGATCGGCGTTACCGGATTTTTTCGCAATCCGGCGGCATGGGACACGTTAAAGACCGACGCGATACCCGCGCTGCTGGCAAACTACCCGGACGGCAAAACAATCAGAGTGTGGGTGCCGGCCTGCTCTACCGGCGAGGAGGCTTATACGCTGGCCATCGTCTTCATTGAAGCGCTCGAACAGCTCAACCCCGGCGCAGACTATGAGCTGCAAATTTTTGCTACCGACCTCGATGCCGATGCGATAGCCCATGCGCGCCAGGGATTTTACGCGGCCCATAGCGTCGCCGATGTTTCACGGGAGCGTCTGGCCCGCTACTTTAATGCTGAAAACAACGGTTACCGGATAAAAAATGAAATTTGCGCAACGATCATTTTTGCGCAGCAGAATATCATCAATGATCCGCCGTTTACCCGGATGGACATAATAAGTTGCCGTAACTTGCTGATTTATTTTTCGGCCAAATTGCAGGAAAAACTGTTGCCGCTGTTTCACTATGCGCTAAACCCGCATGGCTTGCTGTTGCTGGGAGCCGCCGAAAGCACCGGCAGTTTCGGCTATCTGTTTACGCCGATTAAGTCCAAGGTGCGGCTTTACCGGCGTATTGACAATCCTTTGCCGAAGCCTGAAGTGAGTTTTCCGCATAAACAGTTTACCGCCGCGCCTGCCGCCAGGCAGACCGTCGACAACGCCGGCCTGCCTGTCAATCTGCAACAACTGATGGATCAATTGCTGCTTGAGCATTACGCCCCGGCCGCGGTGCTGGTTAACGCCGAGGGCGACATCCTGTATTTTAGCGGCCACACCGGCAAGTATCTGGAACCTTCTGCCGGTAAAGCCAACCTGAATATCCATGCGATGGCGCGCGAGGGCTTGCGTCAGGCGCTGACCGGGGCGATCCGCCTGGCCTTGCAGCAATTAACGGCGCTACAGCTGAACGGCCTGCAAATAACCGGCGAAAGCGGTACCCATACGGTCAATGTGACTGTGCAGGCGATCGAGCAGGTGCAGGCATTGCGCGGCAAAGTCATCATCGTGTTTACCGATGTCGCGACCGCCCGCATCCGTAAACGCAGCGCCAATCCGGCGCAGCCCGAGGCGCTGCAACAGGCCCGCTTGGAAATACAAACCTTGCGCGATGAAATACAGTTTTTGCAGGAAGAACTCAAAGCCAGCCATGAAGAGTGCCAGTTTGCAAATCAGGAAATGCTCATTTCCAAGGAAGAAATGCAGTCGGTGAACGAGGAAATGCTGACTGTGAACGCGGAGCTGCAAGCCAAGCTCGATGCGCTGCAATGGGTCAACAACGACATGCAGAACCTGCTTAACAGCACCGAAATCGCCACGGTATTCCTTAACAATAAATTGCATCTACGGCGCTTTACCGCTCATACCTCGCAGATCTTCAGGCTGTTGCCGCAAGACGAGGGGCGGCCGTTATCGGACATCGTTACCGATCTGGACTATCCCCTGCTACAGCAGGATGCAATAGATGTGCTGCGTACGCTGGTGGTTTCGGATAAACAAATCCAGACTCATGACGGACGCTGGTTTGATGTGCGCATCATGCCGTATCGCACTATGGACAATATAATAGACGGCGTGGTGATCACCTTTGTCGACATCAGTCTTGCCAAAAATCTTGAGCTGGCGCTGAATGAACACGCGATTGTGGCGATTACCGACCGGAAAGGCGAGATCAGCTATGTCAACGACAAGTTTTGCGCGATCTCCCAGTATTCCCGCGAAGAACTGCTCGGACAAGATCACCGCATCATCAATTCGGGCTATCACTCCAAGGAGTTCATGCGCAAGTTGTGGCAAACCATTGCCCACGGGCATATCTGGAAGGGAGAAATCCGTAATCGCGCCAAAGACGGTTCTCTTTATTGGGTGGACACCACCATCGTTCCTTTTTTAAACGCGAAAGGCAAACCCTATCAGTATGTCTCTATTCGCACGGTTATTACGCACCATAAGCAGAAAGTCGGCTCGGTGCGGCAGGAAAATTCGGACACGGATAATAATTCCACGCCCGGAATTTATTTGTAAAAGCGTAGGTCGGGTTACGCTATCGCTAACCCGACCTAAGACTACAGACTCTGGTTTGTTTCGCGCTAAAAACTCCTTAGCGCGACTGACATCAGTTTATAATACCCTTCATAAAGATGGGATATTCACGATGTACGGAGATAGCGCGTGACAAAAATAAACAAACAATTTACCGATGCCGACAAACTGCGCCGACGCGCCAATCAACAGCTTGCCCAACAACAGTCAAGCGCGGTCGGTATTGAAATGGACGCAAAAAAACTGCTGCACGAATTGCAGGTTCACCAGATCGAGTTGGAAATGCAAAATGAGGAATTGCTGACAGCGCAGACTGAAGCGGAAGCGAGCCTTGAACGTTACACCGAACTCTACGACATGGCGCCGGTCGGCTATCTTACGCTGGAGCGCGACGGCGCTATCCGGCAGATCAATCTCAGGGCTGCCAGACAGTTGGGAATATTCCGTTCGCAGCTAAAGCAGCAACGCTTTTCAAGCTTTATCAGCGTCGATTCCTTGCCGGTGTTCAACGCTTTCCTGAACGGCGTATTTGACGGTAAAGCGGCGCAAAGCTGCGAACTGACCCTACTGCCTGTCGACCGGAGCCAGACCCTGATTATACAGTTCGAAGCCCTTGCCAATGATGACGACCAAACTTGTCGGGTGATACTCATCGATATTACCGAACGCAAAGGCAATGAAGAGAAATTGAAACTCGCGAACCTGGTTTATCAGGCGATTGGCGAAGCCATCATGGTGGCCGACGCCGATAACCGGATTGTCACCGTCAATCCGGCCTTTACCGAACTGACCGGTTACTCATTGCAGGAGGCCGTCGGCCAATCGACAACGCTGCTCAAGTCGGGACACCAAAACGAAGCGTTCTACCAGATCATGTGGCATGCGCTGGAAACGACAGGGCATTGGCAGGGCGAAATATGGAACCGGCGCAAGAGCGGCGAGATATACCTTGAATGGTTGACGATTAACACCGTTTACGACGACCAAAACAAGGTGCGGCACCGGGTTGCGACGTTCTCGGATATTACCGACCAGAAACATGCGGAACAGACCATCTGGCAGCAGGCTAACTTCGACTCGTTGACCGGACTGCCCAACCGGCACATGTTTTACGAGCGCTTGGCGCAGGAAATGAAGAAATCCCGGCGGGTGGGCCGGCCATTGGCACTGCTGTTTCTCGATCTCGATCATTTCAAGGATGTTAACGATACGCTGGGCCATTGCAAAGGCGACCTGCTGCTCAAGGAAATGGCGCAACGCCTGCTTAATTGCGTGCGCAATACCGACACCGTCGCGCGTCTGGGCGGCGATGAATTCACTATTATCGTGGCTGACTTGCAAGAACAGGACAGTATTGAACGTCTTGCCCAGGACATCCTGTGCCAACTGACCAAACCGTTCGAGCTGGCGGGCGAAATTGCCTATGTGTCGGTTAGTATCGGCATCACCTTATATCCTGAAGATACCGATGACATCGACGTGTTGATAAAAAATGCCGATCAGGCCATGTACGCCGCAAAGGATCAGGGCCGCAACTGCCGCCACTACTTCACCATCTCAATGCAGGAAGCCGCGCTGACCCGAATGCGGCTGATCAACGACCTGCGCAATGCCCTGGTTGAGCGCCAGTTCTGGCTGGCTTACCAGCCGATTGTGGAATTGAGCACCGGCTTCATCCACAAGGCCGAGGCGCTGATTCGCTGGCAGCATCCGACCCGCGGCTTGATCAGCCCGGCCGATTTTATTCCGGTCGCCGAAGCAACCGGCATGATCATCGACATCGGCGAATGGGTGTTTCGCGAGGCGGCGCAGCAGGCGGCGCAATGGCGTATCAAACACCACGAGCAGTTCCAGGTCAGCATTAACAAATCGCCGGTGCAGTTTCAAAAAGAGGGCAATGGCCATCTGGCCTGGTTCGAGCATTTACGGGAACTTGGCCTGCCTGGGGAAAGCGTGGTTATTGAAATTACCGAGGGCTTGCTGATGGATGCCGGGGCCTTAATTACCGGCCAACTGCTGGCTTTTCGCGATGCCGGTATGCAGGTATCGCTGGATGATTTCGGCACAGGTTATTCTTCATTATCCTACCTGAAAAAATTCGACATCGATTATCTCAAGATTGACCAGTCGTTCACCCGCAACCTCAGCCCTGATGCCAATGATCTGGCGTTGTGCGAAGCGATCATCGTGATGGCGCATAAATTGGGCATCAAGGTCATCGCAGAAGGCATAGAAACGCAGGAGCAGTGCGATTTACTGATGGCCGCCGGTTGCGATTACGGGCAAGGTTATTTGTTTTCGAAACCGGTGGCCGCTGATGAGTTTGAAAAGCTGCTGGCGTCAGGCTAATTCTCATCTGACAAGGAAGCGTCAGAAGTTCAATTCATTCCGGTTTTTAGTCCGTATTTGCTGAGCTTATACCAAAGTGTGCGTTCACTTATTTTTAGAAGGCGCGCCGCTTTTGCTTTGTTGCCGGACGATTGGTTCAGGGCTTTATTCAATAATCTTTTTTCCAGCTTTGCCACCCCGGCTTCCATATCCATATTTTCATCATCATTGTCGGTAGACGCTAATATTATCGGGAGTTCTTTTAACTGTATTTCCTGCGGCAAATGCCTGATGCCGATTTCTCCGCCCTGGCTTAGAACCACCGCTCGTTCCATCATGTTCTCCAGTTCGCGTACATTGCCAGGCCAGGCATAGGCTATTAATGCCTGAGCGACTTCATCAGGCAGATTAAAAGAACCGCCGCCCAGCGATTTTCGATAGTGCTTTAGAAAATGGCGCGCCAGTAAAGGTATGTCCTCCGGCCGTTCTCGCAAAGGCGGTAACTGAATGCCTAAAACATTAATACGATAGTAAAGGTCTTCGCGCAAACGGCCTTCTCGAACAGCACCGAGCGGATCGCGGTTCGTTGCTGCGATAATGCGGATATCGACTTCAATGCTGTGATTGCTGCCCAAGCGGTCAATGCGGTTTTCCTGGAGCACTCGCAGCAGTTTCGCTTGAAGGGAAGGAGGCATCTCGGTAATTTCATCCAGAAACAAGGTACCCTGATGCGCCAATTCAAATTTGCCAACCCGGTCTTTGTGAGCGCCGGTGAAAGCCCCCCGCACATAACCGAATAACTCGCTTTCCAGAATATCGGCAGGAATCGCAGCGCAGTTGATGGGCACGAATAAGCCGCTACGCCCGGAGTTGCTGTGAATAGCGCGTGCCACCAACTCTTTTCCGGTGCCGGTTTCGCCAATAATAAAAATACTGGCTTTACTGGGTCCGGCTTGCCGGATCAGCTCATAAATTGTCCGCATAGCCTGACATTGGCCGATGAATTCGCCCCAGTCTTTGTTCATTTCATCGCGGAGGAATTCGTTTTCCTGATGGACTCTTCGGACATCAAGTGCGCGGCGAATAACCATTTCCACTTGCTCGACATCCAGCGGCCTGATAATGAAGTCAAAGGCGCCCAACTTCATTGCGGCGACTGCGTTTTCGACAGTACCGTAGGCGGTCACGACAATCACAGGGAGAGTGTGACCGTTGCTACGCATGGCGGCTAATAATTCCAATCCGCTCATACCCGGCATGTTGAGATCGGTGATCAATAAATCCATAGGCGTTTTGAGTAACAGTTCCAGCGCTGCTTTGCCGTCAGGCGCAGAAAACACTTCGCAACCGAGTTTACGCAATAAAATTTCCAGTAAGCGCCGCGCATTGGGTTCATCGTCGGCTACCAGAACACGCGATCCGTTCAGCATATTTTTTGTTCCTGAGAAAAGGGTAAAACCAGTGTAAAGCACGCGCCGCCCAACTCGCTTTTGCCCGCAGCAAGATGACCTCCGTGGATGCAGATAATTTGCTGGGTGACGGTTAAACCTAGGCCGATGCCACCTTCTCGAGTAGTAAAAAAAGGATCGAACAAGCGCGCGCAGTTTTCCGGTGGAATACCGGGGCCGTTGTCTTCTACGAATATTTTTACAGATTCGCCGTTTGAACCCTCTGTACGTACCCGTATTCGGCCGCCTGCCGGAACGATTTGAATGGCATTCAGGATCAGGTTCAGAAAAACCTGCACCAATAATTCCTGATCGCATTCGATGATCGCGGTATTTTGCGGCATTAGCCAATCAATCTCTATAGACTTTTTTTGCGCCTGCGAGGCAAGCAGATCAAAAACTCGCGCTATGATTTTATGCAGGTCTTGCTGCATCATATTGGGCTGGCGCGGACGAGCGCAGTCGAGCAATGTAGAAATCAAACGGTTGAGCCGGGCGCTTTCATCAACAATCATTTGAGTCATTTCCAGGCCTTCAGGGCTGAGCGCTGTTTCCCATTGCAACATTTGTGCGGTGGTTTGCAAAATGCCTAGCGGGGTGCGTACTTCATGAGCCATGA